>ENA-OZJV01000052-OZJV01000052.1-human-gut-metagenome-genome-assembly--contig:-NODE-52-length-65931-cov-13.589486_pt1 | contig 65931 bp, 54 predicted proteins | sample MGYA00244179_ERZ653756 | MGnify/ENA primary metagenome ERZ653756 (study PRJEB26926, sample SAMN06165332) | human gut metagenome | biome: ENVO:00009003; feature: ENVO:2100002; material: ENVO:00002003...
GTAGGTCTAAGGGTTTATAGGTATCCCTTGAACAACCTAAATACATTATACAAGGAGAGGAGAGTGATAGGCTGAATTGTAAAAAGAGAGCGGTTGCAAAGCAGAAGATGCGGCGCAATCCATAGTTACTCAGGTTATTTTGGAGGCAGCAAAAAGGAGGAAAAGGGATGAAATCTAAAAAATTAATCAGTATGATGCTGGCGGCAGCCATGGTGTGCAGTTCCCCACTGAGTGTTCTTGCGAACAGCGAAGCGGAACTTACCGATCTGGCGAGAAGTGCATCCGTTGTTGCAGACTGTCCGGTTCAGCAGTCCGGAAAATATAATGTCGGACCGGTGAAAGACGGGGATGACAAAACCGGTTGGCTCAGTGAAGCACATACCACCAGCCAGCACACAAAACATTGGGTCTATCTGGATTTTGGAAAACCAACCACGTTTGACCAGATCAGGCTTGTATGGGATGCAGACAAGTATGCCGCAGACTATAAGATTCAGGTATCCAATACCGCACGCGACAGCGACTGGTATGACTGTGCCGAAGAAACAGGAAACACCTCAGGGGGCGAAAAGGAATACAAGATTGAACCCACTACGGCAAGATATGTGCGCGTATATACAACAAAGAATGTTACGGAAGATGAGACGATTCAGCTGAATACCTTCAGTGTATTTAAGACGAAGGCAGATCTGGATGAGGAAGTGATCGTAGCGCAGGATGAAGAGTGGCTTACAGAGGATGTTGTGAGAACAGCTACCGGTCTGTATCCGGAAATTACAAATCCGGATCTGAAAAACGTAAAGGCTACTTTGAATCTGCCGAAAACCGGATTTGCTTCCAGTGATATTTCCTGGAGTGTCACTCCGGAAGATGGAAACATCAATCTGGATACAGGAGAAGTCATCCGTGGTGAGAAAGATCAGGACTATACACTGACGGCGACTATCACCAAAGGAGAAATTTCCAGCAGCAAGGATTTTGATGTAACAGTAAAAGCCAATGTGGAACTGGGTTCCAGAATCGTGGAGATGGAAGACCGTTCCTATCTGGAACTGGATGGTTCTCCGTTCTTGTACGTTACGGTTCAAAACTGTGGTACACAGCAATTAAACGGACATGCGCAGGCATTCGCAGATATGAAGCCTGCGGACTATCAGGAAATTTACGGTGATGCAGACCAGATTCCGCTGGAATATCTGGAAAATATGTTTGAAAAGATGCACGATCTTGGATACAAACATATGGGTATCATCTTCAAATGGAGAGATTGGGAACCGAAGGAACAGGGTGTATATGACTGGACCATTGTGGATCAGTACATCGAGTGGTGTGAAAAATACGATATGTCCTGGGATATCGTGTATTTTGGTTCGAACTCCTGTGGAGGAACCCGTCTGACCAATGGAAATGTAGGTCAGGATCAGTGGTGGATGCGAAATGTTCCGGAGTATCTGGACAAGCATGACGGCTACTGGCATAACGGTGATTATGTAGGCGTAAACCACTGTCCGGTATTAAAGGGCGAAAACTATGAATATCTTAAGGCAAATGAAATCCGGGCAATTCAGGATCTGATGGATCATATCGCAGAAGTGGACAAAAACCACAGAACAGCGACATTCCAGGTTATGAACGAGCCTGACTGGCATACGCGCTACAATACAGAGGATAAGCGTTGGGTACAGGAGTGGATCAGTGATGTGGCAGTAGCCATCAAAGCTTCCGATTATTCCATGGTAACCAGAATTAATGGCGGATACGGCATGCCGCACGCAGACTATATCCCGATCACAAAGCTTCCGGGAGTTGATATGGCCGGCGATGATGCTTACACAACCGGTGTTAATACGATCAAAGATATTTTCCAGAATGATTTGTATGATGCCGGATTCCCGCATATTGCGGAAAATGACGGAAGCTTCAGCAATACCTCTTCACTGGTACTGACGACACTGTTGTACGGCGGCGGTTACCACGGATGGCAGTTCAATGACCATTCCTGGGATCAGGGTATGGCAGATACAGCAGCGAACGGACCGTATTATACATGGAAGCTTGGAACTCCGGTGAAATGGCGTGAATCCGGACAGGATATGTCCCGTCTGAATCCGTCTATGAACAAGATTTCCGAAAAGCTGGCCTGTGCACCGCTTAATTCTATGGTGGGACTGAATATTGAGACAGATTCACCTGCAAAGAATTATTCCAAACTGAAGATGGTGGACGGCGTTTATGCCGGCTATGAATGTAACGATGGTTCTGTAGCACTGGCGCTGAAAGAAGGAAACGACGTATATCTGGTTTCCGACAGTGCTTCCAGGGGAGATGGAAGTGTCAACTTCACAAGTTATCAGGAAATCATCAGTGCTTCTTATGTTGGTTATTATAAAGATGAGGTTGGCGTAGCTGACGAAGATCAGGAATGGGTGGAAGAAGAACCTGTTCAGGTAGTAAAGGGCAGTGATGGAATCTATCGGGTACCTGTGAAAGCAGGACAGGCTTTGAAGGTAACCTTTGGTGAAAGCAGCCTGGCCACCATGAAAGAGCTGAATGTTTCAGGCGGCGATCTTACACCTGCGTTCGACCCGAATACACATGAGTATTCCATGACTGTAGGTGCAGAAGTCAGCCAGATTTCTGTGAATGCGGTACTGTCAGATGAGAATGCACAGTATATGGTGAAAGGAAAAACCTATAACAGCGGAGCTTCTTCCAGAAATATTCCGCTTCAGCTGGGCGAAAATACAATTGAAGTAAAGGTGATCTGGGACGGATTTTCTGCAGAGGTGCCGGATAATCTTTATACGATCAAGGTATACCGTTCTGAGATGAACTTTAATGACGGTACTTATGAAAATGTTGCTTTGAAAAAGAAAGTCAGCAGCCCGAATTACTCCGGCGGCTGGTGGCATTCCATCAATAATGCGGTAGACGGAAATGAGTCTACGCTTGCACAGCCTGCTTCCCCGAATCCGGTATGGAATCTGAAAGTGGATTTGAACGGATCCTATGCGGTAGACCGGGTGAGAATGGTCATGGATGTAGTCAATATTCCTGAAGAATTTAACATCAAGGTATCAAAAGACGGAGAAGACTGGAAGACTGTTCTGACGGAAGAAAGCTTTAAAGGCGGAACTTTTGACGAGGCTTTTGCACCGCAGGAGGCATCTTATGTTCTGGTAGAAGTTCTGGAAGCAAGTACAGGAACTGACTGCGGCTGGGTAGTGAAAGAACTGGAAGTATATGGCGTGGAAGGCGGAACAGCCAGTGACTTAAGTGCACAGCAGGTTGCCGAGAGTATTCTTTCCATACCTGCATATAATGGAAAAGGAACGATCACTTATCCGAAAGTTCCGGCTGGCTTTACCGTATCAATTGAGGAATCCAGCAATGAAGAGATTGTTGCTCTGGACGGCACGGTAACACCGGGTATCTGTGACGAGACGGTGTTCGTTCGTTTCAAAGTAGTGAAGGATGCAGATCCGGAAGAGGCTGCTTACAGTAAAGCACTTCCGATCACGATTGCATCTGCTAAGTCTACACCTCAGAATATCAACCTGGCACTGCACAAAGGAGTAGAAGGAAGCGGCGGCAGTTCCAATGAGCCGTTGGAAAATGCAGTAGACGGAACAAAGGCAACCCGTTATGTAGCAGCAGTTGCCGGCTTCCCACAGTGGATTATCGTAGATCTTGGCAGTATCATGGAAGTAAATCAGGTCGTAACTACATGGGATGCTGCCCGTGCAAGTGAGTATAAGATCTGGACGTCTCTGAACGGTCAGGACTGGACAGAGCAGGGAACCTATGCACTGAACAGTGAAGGCACCGTAGTGAATGATTTTGAAACTACAAGCTGCCGTTATGTGAGAGTGGAAGGATCAAGAAGAGGTCCGAATGCCAATGTATTCGCACTGGTAGAACTGGAAGTTTATAACAAGATGGTTATGCCGGAAGAATTTGTAATTCAGGATATTGTCTTAAGTGAAGGGGCAATTACACCGGACTTTGACAAGAATGTAACCGCTTATACAGCACTCGTAGGAAAAGAGGTTGAAAGTATTACGGTTTCTGCCGTACAGTCAGGAAAAGATGCTTATACCTATATTAACGGTGAGAAGGTTGCGAACGGATCATCCAAAGAGATCACATTGGAGACAGGCAAAAACGTAGTTACTGTTTCTGTTCAGGATCCGGAGAATCCGGCAAATGTAAGTTCTTATGAGGTTGATGTAACACGCAAAGATTTTTCATTGGATAACTATACAAACGTTGCATTAAACAAAGATGTTACAACTCCGGGCTTCGATGTAGGCTACTGGCATCCGCTCAGACAGATCAATGATGGCAACAAAGGGACGTTTGCACAGTCCAGTTCAACAGCAGTACTGGATTATCAGTTTGATCTTGCGGGCTGCTTCCTGGTAGATGAACTGGAGCTTTATACAGGAAACGCTAACAGACCGACCTCCTTTGATATCAAAACATCATTGGACGGACAAAACTGGACAACGGTTCTTTCTGTGGACAACTTTGATCCGGCTGTGGCGAAGTATGCATTTGAGCCGACTTATGCAAAGTATGTTCTGATGGATACAAAGACATCCGACGGAAGCTGGATGGCAATTAATGAATTAATGATCAACGGTGTGCCTGCGGAAATGACAGCTCAGGTTGTTGCGGATTCACTGGGCGATATGGAAGTTGCATTCAACGAAACGGATATCACCTTGCCGGAAGTTTTGGAAGGTTACACAGTTGCCATTGTGGACAGTGACCGCAAAGATATCATTGATACAGACGGTGCGGTAACTCATACGGATTCTTATGAGACCGTTCAACTGACCTTAGAGGTGAAAAATGGTGAAGACACTGCAACGAAAGTGATCACGGTTGTTGTACAGCCGGGACAGCTGACCAATCAGGCAGTTGCAGAAAATATTGCAGCACAGATTAAAGATCCGGCAAAAGACCAGACCAGAATGATCTTACCGGAAGCTCCGGCCGGTTTCAAGGTAACTTACCGGGCAGATCAGGACGGAAGCGGTGCAATCAATATCAGCGGCAATATCATGACGATCACTCCGAACCTTTCAGGCTTCAGCCTTCCTCTGGGTATCACAGTTACCAGTGAGATGGATCCGGATGCAGCCGATGTATGGAAACCGTTAACTTTCCCGGCACGTTCCAAAACAGCTGAGGAAGTCATGAAAGAGGTTACCCTGCGTATGGAGGATTCCCGTGTGGTACTCTCAGGCGTTCCGGAAGGATACACAGCAGAGATTATCGCAACAGATCATACGGCCATTATCGATGCAGCCGGAAATGTTACGGTTCCTGAGACAACTACAACAGTAGAAGTCTACGTACAGGTGACCAGAATTGCTGATAAGAGTACTGCAGATAAAGTATTCACGATCTCTGTGGAAGGAAAAGCAGACAAAACTGCACTCGGAGCGCTCATAGCTTTGGCAGCCGGGAAACTGGAAGAGGCTGAAAAGTATGAGCCGGAAACAGTAGAGATCCTGGCTCTGGCACTGGAGCATGCGGAATTCTGTTATGCAGATAACTGTATTACACAGAAAGTGATTGACAAAGCTCTGGAGGATCTGCAGAAGGCAGTGGATGGACTGGTTGAGAAAGAAGAACCTGCTGACCTTCCGTACAAAGATGTAAAAGATACGGACTGGTTCTATGATGATGTGCGCACGGTATATGAAAAAGGTCTGATGACAGGCGTGGATAAAGTGACATTCGCACCTGGTCAGAACCTGACACGTGATCAGTTTGCAGTGATCCTGTGGAGAGCAGAAGGCTCACCGAAGATGGACTACGAAGAGAAGTTTGCAGATGTGGCAGAAGGCGAGTGGTATACCGATGCAGTTCTGTGGGCAAACGAGAACGGTATTGCAACAGGTTATGCCGATACTGGACTCTTTGGAACGGCGGATTCGATCAGCCGTGAGCAGGTCGCAGTGATGCTGTACCGTTATGCAAAGAGCAAAGGCTGTGATGTTGACGAGAAGGCAAAACTTGATGGTGTCTATGATGATGCAGACGATATCTCGGCTTATGCAAAAGAAGCGATGGAGTGGGCAGTAGGCGCAGGAATCATCAAAGGAAAAGACGGACAGAACATTCTGGCTCCTCAGGGAAATACAAACCGTGCGGAGACTGCAACGCTCATTTCCAGATTTTTTCAGAAATATTGATAACGGAATCGAAAGCTTATACTTCTCATGCCTTCATGAAAAAGTATGACTTTGGGATTGATGTATCATAATATTGTAGTAAAACCATAAAGAGATATGGTAGAGGCGCGTACCTTGTCAGTCAGACGGGTACGCGTCTGCTTTTATCAGAAAGAGTCAGGGAGGAAAATAATATGTCGGTGTTAGATATGCCAATAGAGGAACTGAAAAAATATAGAGGGACAAATCCGAGACCCGCCGATTTTGATGCATATTGGGAGAAGGCGCTAAAGGAAATGCACAGCGTAGAGCCGGATGTGGAACTGATTCCTGCGGATTTTCAGGTGTGGTATGCGGATTGTTACGATATGTATTTTACGGGAGTCAGGAATGCCAGAATCTATGCAAAATTTATCATTCCGAAAAAACGGAAGGAAAAGATGCCTGCAATTCTTATGTTTCATGGATATACGGCCAACTCGGGAAACTGGAATGAGCTGCTCAGTTACGCAGCAGCCGGTTTTGTGGTTGCTGCCATGGACTGCAGGGGACAGGGGGGACGTTCGGAGGATACAGGAGGAGTGAAAGGAACCACTGTAAATGGACATGTGATTCGGGGACTTGATGGAGAGCCTCAGGATCTTCTTATGAGACATATCTTTCTGGACACAGCAAAGCTTGCGGGAATTATGATGGATATGCCTGAGGTTGATGAGAAAAGAGTGGGCGTAGCTGGTGGATCGCAGGGCGGCGCCCTGTCAGTCGCATGTGCTGCTTTGGAACCACGTATTGCAAAAGCAGCGATTCAATATCCGTTTTTAAGTGATTATAAACGAGTGTGGGAGATGGATCTGACAAAGAGCGCTTATGCAGAACTCTGGTCGTATTTTCGCCACTTTGATCCGCTTCATCAGAGGGAAAAACAGATTTTTGAAAAATTAGGATATCTGGATGTGCAGAATCTTGCTCCGAAGATTCGAGGAGAGGTATTGCAGGCGGTCAGTTTGCTGGATGATCTTTGTCCGCCGTCTACGCAGTTTGCAGTATATAACAAAATAAAATCTTCAAAAGAGGCACTTATTTACTATGATTATGGTCATGAATATCTGCCGGGATATTCTGACAGAGCCTTTCAATTTATGATGGGATTTCTTACAGAAGAGGAAAAAATGGTATGAATTGCGGCGTAAACGGAAAACTCCGAAGGATCAGAACAGGAATTAGCCGATCCGGTTATTTATAAATTGACCATAAGAAGTTATAATAAAACTATCAAAAAACTTAACGAAACAAAGGAGGAATTTGGTTATGAAAAAAATGGTTGCAATGATGATGGGTTTGACATTGTGCGGTTCACTGTTAGCCGGCTGCGGAAATCAGGATGATAAAACAGCGGACTCTACGTCAAAAAGTTCCGCATCAACAGATTCTACATCTGTAGATTCAACTTCTAAAGGCGAAGATACACAGAAGGATGCAGCTGCAGATGGAGTGAAGTCAGAGGAAGCGTTCACGCTTCGGATCGTATGTTCCGGTGAGACGGATGACGGTATCGACATTGCTATGGATATGTACAAAGAGATGTATCCGAACGCAACCGTAGAACCGATTACTGTTACCTGGGGTGCCGGCGGAGCGGACATGCGTGAAAAGGAATTAATTATGCTTCAGAGCGGTGATGTTCCGGATATCGGTAAGATGGTTTGGATGAAAGAGTTTGCGCGGGAAGGTCTTCTGGTGGATATCACAGATGGGGTAAAAGAGATGCCGATTTATCAGAACCTTTCAGAAGGACAGCTGGCTCGTATGACTTATGAAGACAAGATTTACGGTATGACCTTTGGCAACAACTCCGTGTTTATGTTCTATAATAAAGATATTCTGGAAGCTGCCGGATGGGAGAATCCGCCTGCTACGATGGAGGAAGTTACTCAGCTTGCAAAAGATATCAAGGAAAAAGGATTAAAAACTGCAGATGGCAAAGATATTTATCTGACTGCATTTGAAGGCGGAAACTGGTCTACCGATTACTGGCTGTGGGCAAACGGCGGAGTTCAGATGAACGATGATTATACAAAGACCATGATTGACAGTCCGGAATCTGTTGCGGCATATCAGTATATGCAGGATCTGGTAAAAGACGGATCAGTACCGAAGATTGACGGAACCGGCAATCAGTTATGGCTGAACGGACAGGCAGCGATCTGGATGAGCGGTGAGTGGGATGTACCTGCAACAGATGATGCTGGTTTCAACTATGGCGTTACGACAACTCCTGTCGGTGCAGACGGAGAAAACCCTGTAAGTATCGGCGGCGTTGAATGGGGCGTATTTGAAGGCAGCGAGCATGCAGAGGAAGCTTTGGACTTTATCAGCATTTTTGTATCTGATGAATTTGCAGCAAAGTTTGGCCGTGGTCTGACAGATTTGACACAGTATGATAATCCGGATTTCCAGGCAGTATGGAAAGAATCGGGAATTTATGATGCGAAGATGATTCAGAGAGAGCAGCTTAAAAACACGAAATATAATTTCTTAGAGGCACCTTATGTATTCCAGGAGGCATCCTCCATTTATTCGGATGCACTGGAGAAAATCCTGGTTCGTCTGGATCCGGTAGAAGACACTATGAAGGCTGCAGCAGAGCAGATTAATGCAGGAATTGCAGCAGATAGTGAATAAATTTATAAGATAACATAAGTGGGTGCTCCTTTGAAGCAAAGGAAGCACCTGCTTTTCTTAAGACACGTTTAGGAAGCAACGGCTGCGGTTTTAAGCTGCTGCCGACATAAAGAGGAGGACGAGTTATGGCAGCAAAGAAAAAGCTACCCGGAAAAACCAAACCCCGCAATTTAAAAGAAAAGGGGTTTGTTACAGCCATTGTGGCGCCAACGATGATTTTTTTTGCAGTTTTCTTTTATTATCCTGTTATTATGAACATTTACTACATGTTCTGTGACTACAACCTTTTAAGCAAACCGAAATTTGTAGGTCTGAAAAATATCATCCGCTTTTTTTCAGATGAAATTGTGAGGATTTCTTTTCAGAATACATTTATTATCGCATTGTTCAGTGTGCCGCTTGTGATTGTCTTTGCGATTTTGGTAGCTACTGCGTTATTTAATATTAAAAAAGGTGCGGGATTTTTCCGAAGTGCAATTTTTGCTTCTTATCTTACATCGATGATCGTAGCGGCGATCGTATTTAAAAGCTGGTTTGGCACAGAGAGCGGTTTTATCAACGGACTTCTGGTTTCACTTGGAAAAAGCAAGATTCCATGGCTTTCCGAGCCGGCAACTGCGATGATGACCGTGATTGTGCTGTCTGTGTGGAAATATGTAGGTTACTATGTAGTAATCTTTCTTGCCGGATTTTCCAATATCAATGCTGATTTGTATGAAGCGGCAAGGATTGACGGAGCGGGATCTGTTAAAATGTTTTTCTCCATTACGATACCGCAGCTGATGCCGACGATCGTATATTCCATGATTATTTCAACGATAACTTATCTGCGGTCATATTCAGCAGTACTGGTTCTGACCGGCGGAGGTCCGTACAGTTCTACAGAGACGGTAATTATGTATATGTTTGAGCAGGGCTTTAATTCCAGAAATGTAGGTTACGCTTCTGTTATCGCGATTGCATTAACGCTGGTGATCCTGGTACTGACTGGAATTCAGATGAAGATGACAAATATGATGTCTGAGGAAGGGACGGTGTAAGGAATGGGCGCGAAAAAAAAGAAAACGATTCAAAAAACGATAATCTATGCAATATTGATTCTGGTAACTCTCATTATGGTATTACCCCTTCTGTGGTTGTTTTCCGCTTCCCTGCAGGGGCCCGGCCAGATCTATCAGATCCCTTTTAGCTGGATTCCAAAGGAAATACACTGGGAGAATTTTTCCTCTGCGTGGAAGCTTGGCGGTCTTAAAACAGCTTTTATTTCCAGTTTCTGTGTATCCGTACTTTATATCTGTATCCATGTCAGCTGCTGTACGCTGATTGGTTATGTTTTTGCAAAGTATCGGTTCCGTTTTAAAAACTTTTTCTTTCTGATGATCCTGGTTACAATGATGATTCCGCAGGAATTGACCTTTTTCCCGGTTTACGGGGTAGTAAAGAACATGCATCTGATTGATACATACGTGGGTGTCGTTATTCCTTTTGCAATCAGTGGAGTGGGTATTTTCTTTATGCGTCAGTTTTGTGCATATGTACCGAATGAAATTCTGGAGGCAGCCCGTATCGACGGCTGCGGACATGTCCGCAGTTTCATCAGTGTTGCGCTTCCGCTTCTGAAACCATCGATTTCCGCACTGACGGTACTTGCATTTTCCTTTATCTGGGATGAATTTGCATGGTCCAAGCTGGTACTGAATTCTATGGAGAAGATGACACTTCCGGTAACATTGGCGAAGCTGTCCATGTCACCGATCAATGAGGTGAAGATTTCCGAGCTTCTGGCAGCTTCCGTGCTGGCGCTGCTTCCGGTAGTGATTTTGTTCGCATTCTTCCAGAAACAGTTTATCGAGAGCATCACCCAGTCTGGCGTGAAGGGTTAAACGCTGAGCCTATAAAAAAATTAATCAGGAGGTAATTTAAAATGACATCAAAAGAACGTGTATTGCGCACCCTGGAGTTTCGCGGACCGGATCGGCTGCCGATTGACTTATGGACGCTGCCGGGAACCATTTGGCGCTTTGGGGAGCAGGTAGAAGAACTGAAAAAAGAATATCCAACCGATTTTGCATCCATTCCCGGTCCGATTGATCATGGAACGACGCCGGAATTGTTTGAAATCGGAGAATTTACGGATGATTGGGGCTGCGGATGGAGAAATCTGCAGGCCGGAATCATCGGCGAAGTAAAAAATCCGCCTTTGGCAGATGACGATGCAATCGAAGGCTATGAGCCGCCGATCCAGATTTTTAAAGACAAGTGGAAAAAGATGGAGCCGGAGCTGAAGAAAAATATTCAGGCGGCCCGCGAGGAAGGGAAATTTATTATCGGCGGATGTGTGATTGTCTTTGAGCGGCTGCAGTATCTGCGGGGAACAGAAAATCTGTACTGCGATATTGCACTGGAAAGTGAAGAATTTGATGCTCTGGTAGAAATCATCCGTTCCTTTTATGACGTATATCTCACACATTGGCTTACCATGGATGTGGATGCGATTGCTTTCAATGATGACTGGGGTTCCCAGCGGGCGATGCTGATCAACCCGAAAGCCTGGCGGAAGCTGTTTCTGCCGATCTATGAGGAACTGATCGGACGGGTAAAAGCTGCCGGGAAGAAGGTGTTTTTCCATTCCGATGGCTATATTATGGATCTGTATCCGGAATTCATTCGTCTGGGCGTGGATGCAGTGAATTCCCAGTTATGGTGTATGAATCCGCAGGAAATCGCAGAGAAATATGCAGGAAAGATTACGTTCTGGGGAGAAATCAGCAGGCAGACCACACTTCCCTTCGGTACGCCGGAAGAAATTTATGCCAGTGCTGATACGATGAAAAAACTGTTTTATGTCAATGGAGGAGGATTGATTGGTCAAAGCGAACTGGGACCGGATGTTCCGCTTGAAAATATGCGTGCAGCTTTTTCGGCATGGAATCGTGAATAGCATACTGCTCAGGTGAACAGTGACGCACAAGGGCAGTAACAGACGTGATTCTTGACGAAAAAAGAGGAAAGTTGTTATAATCACAATAGAAAAAATATCATAGGAAGGCAGGGAGATGAGCGTGCAGAAATCAAAAAAGCAAAAGGGATTATCGGTTCGTCTGGTATTGATTGTACTCTTCTCGACCCTGTCTTCTGTCGTGGTTATGTTTATGGGTGGTTGTATTAACCATATCACGGCAGAATATTTTACACATATGGCATATGGCTATAACGAACAGCTTACCACTCAGATCAAAGAGAATCTTGACGCTTATTTTGAGAATATCAATGAAACCCTGATGTTCTTTGTGAGTAACCGGCAACTGTATGATGTTGTGACAGGTGGCCGGGAACAGACTCCTTATGAGCAGTATACTGCAGTGAAAACGGTGCAGAATTCCATCAATTCGCTGTTGAGCACCCAGCAGGATATTCGTCAATTGTTCGTTTTTTCCGAGAATGCTGAGGTTTACATCGATGACGCCAACCATGCGCCGAATAAAAGTTCTGAATTTTTGAAGGAGCTTCTGGATTCCTATCCGTCTACAGAGTATATGCGCATCACGTATTATCCGGTTATGAATCCTGATTATTATGCCAGTGCCTCTCTGTATAAGATGCAGCGGGAAATTCCAATCTCTCTTGTGATTCGTGATATCACGAAATATGACACCAGAAATCAGGGCGTGATATTGGCAAGTCTTAGTACAGAGCATATCGATGGAATTTTCTCTGAAATTAAAAATAACGGCGGTCTGACAGCGTTTATTATTGATGAAGATGATACGATTTATTATAATTCAGACAATCGCTGTACAGGAATAAAGGTACAGGACTATCTGGACAGCCATGATATGAGATCGGAAAAAAATGGACGGGTATATAATCAAAATGGGAAGATGATAAATCTTTCTTCCGCCCAGCCCCTTGCCGTAAATAACTGGAGACTTGTCGTGCTGTCGGATCTGGTGGAATTGAACAAGCAGTTAGGCACCGTACAGTTTGTTATTTTTTCCATGACGATACTTACGGTTTTGCTGATGATTGCATGTGGTTGTGTCGTAGCAGTGAAGGTTACAAAGCCGCTGATGATACTTACGAATGAGATGAATCAGATGGACGGTGAATCGGGTAAAAAACTTCAGCAGAAGCATCTGTTGAAGGAGATCAGCATGCTTTATGACAGCTACAATGAGATGCGTCAGCGTATTGAGTTTCTGATTTACCAGGTATACTATGGAAAATTAAGGCAGAAGGATGCCGAGTATGAGGCTTTACAGTCCAAGATCAATCCTCATTTCTTATATAATGCGCTCCAGACGATCCATTCGCTTGCAGTGCTGGAACGTCATGAAGACGTGGAGACGGTTACCGCTTCTTTGGGAGAAATGTTGGAATATCTGGTATATGAAAAGGACGGTCAGGTATATTTTCAACAGGAACTGGATTATATCAACAGTTATACGAAGATTCAGCAAATTCGTTATAGTGACAGCTTTTCTATATCTATGAATATTACAGAAGAGGCTCGCAGATGTGTTATACATAAGCTTCTTATACAGCCGATTGTGGAAAATGCCATCAACCATGGTCTGGTTGATAAGGAAAATGGTGAGCTGCTGATTTCTGCATGGGTAGGAGAAGAGGTACTGCAGATTGTAGTCCGGGATAATGGAGCCGGTATGGATGAGCAAACTCTGGAACGCCTGATGAAGCATGTAAGAAGTGAAAACAGGGAGAGTAAGCATAAGAGTATCGGTCTGCCGAATATTCAGGAACGTCTGGTGTTAAAGTACGGATCGCAGTATGGGATCTCGATTAAAAGTGAACCGGGCGAAGGTACGGAGGTCATCGTGCGGATGCCGGCGATCAAAGAAAAAATCAGGGAGGAATCATTATGAGCGAAGTCTATAAGGTTCTTTTGGTGGATGATGAAAAGCTGATTACCCAGTCTGTGGAAAAGCTGATACGTATGTCAGAAAAGCGTCTCGAGGTGGTAGGAACAGCGGCAAACGGTGAAGCGGCGCTGGCTCTTTTAGGCGAGACGCATGCAGATATTGTTCTGGTGGATATTCGTATGCCGCGCATGGACGGAATTGAATTCCTGCGGCAGGTGCGGGAAAGAGGGATCGATACAAAGGTCATTGTCCTTAGTGCATACAGGGACTTCGAATATGCTCAGCAGGCCTTGAACATGGGGGCAAAAGGCTATTTGCTGAAGCCTGTATCAAGGGAAAAGCTGTTTGAGGCTCTGCATGACGTGGAAGCCATTCTGGATCAGGAACGGTCGGCAAAGCAAAGACAGCTTCTCGGAGAACAGAAACATGCGGTACACGCGCTTCTGGAAAAAGGAACCATACTTCCGTTTCTTCCGGAAAAGTTTTTGCGCAAGGAAACTCAGGGATTATGTCTGATGGCGTCCGGGGAAAACTTTCCTTCCACGTTTGCAGATGACTGTATGAAGTCAGGGTGGTATCCGCTTCGGGATAATCAGATGGTAGTTCCTTTTCTCTGGCAGGCGGAGAACGAGTTTCTGCGGCAGTTGGCAGAAGAGACCAGAAGTGCTCTGGAGGAATATCTGCTGGCAGATGTAGTTCTTACGGTCAGTGGAGAGATTGTCAGCCAGGATGGATTCCAGAATGCCTATAATGAATGTAAGATTGCCAACATGTATTATTTTTATCTTCCGCAGAAGGATATGATCCGTTATGACGAAATCGAACATTTTGGAAAATCCACGATTTTGGAGACGGTAAAACTTTTTGAACATATGAAAGAACAACTGATTCTCGGAACGGAAGAAGAGATCCAAAGAGAATTGAATCTCCTGTATGAGGGGCTGAAGAACGGAATGTCCATCAACGCGGAGACGGCACATCGGATGTTTTCCGGTTTGCTGCTCCAATTATATCAGACAAAGCTGCCGAAGAGCGAGAAAGATACAATTCCGGAAAACGCTGAAATTGAAAAAAAACTACGGCGTTTTGTCACACTGGATGCGTTGTTTTCCTATGTGAAGGAAGAATTTTTGCGTTGCCTGGAAAATCAGGGCGGTATGGTGCAGGAAGCGGACGATAAGCTGATTACACAAGTCAAAGTATACTGCCGGGAAAATTATGATAAGGTGTGCAGTCTGGATGATATAGCAGAGCATATGTATATTTCCAAAAGCTATCTTTCACAGTTGTTTAAGGAAAAGACGGGAGACAGTATCTGGAATTATTTTACAGATATCCGTATGGAGGAAGCCAAGAAGATGCTGGCTTCCGGACATGTCAAGGCTACAGAGGTGAGCCGATTGCTGGGGTATAAAAATCCCAGTCATTTCGGGCGTATTTTCAAAGAACGGGTCGGTACTTCACCAAAGGAATATCAGCAGATGGTCTGCCGATGACAAAATGAATAAGAATATCCCACGGAACTCCATGCTTTACAGCACGAGATGTTCCGTGGGATATTCTTATTTTTTGATTTCGCCATGAAGGAATCTGAAAAATTTTTGAGTGTAAATGATGAGAAGACCTATGTACCTGAGAGATTCGAAGGATTGGAACATAAATGGAAGATCTGGTTATTTAGAGTTTGAAGAACTGGCTTTATAATAAAGGGGAAAGATAGATGTGGAAGAGTTTTGTAATGGTTTAGGGAAAGGGGGAAAATGAAACATGGAATATCTTGAAAAAGAGGAAATCAAAAAAGTGATTGAAGGAAGAGGCTGTGCCAGCCGTCCGCCCATACTTTATGATATGTGGATTTTTCCGGAAGTGTTCGGCGAACGTCAGGAAGCGTATGAGTCCTTCCTTGAGACCCAGCCGAGGGATGTGGATTTTGTTGATCTGAAGATGCCGGATACGTATCAGGCGCCGGAGGATGCTCCGGATTATAGATGGGCGCCGAGGGGCGTGAAGGAAAAAGAAGGTGTTGGAATCGATCAGAACAGCGTTGCTGAAGAGTGGGAAGACATGGAAGCCGTATATGACAGCTTTCCGTCTTCGGAATACCCGCACCTGATTCCTGATGTAAAAGTAAATGAAAATAAATATACGCTTGCCAGATGGTGCTTCTGCTTTTTTGAGCGTTTGTGGTCGCTTCGCGGCATGGAAAATGCCTTGACAGATTTTTACCTGTATTCGGATGAGGTGCACGAGCTGTTTGAGAAACTGACCAAATACTATATGCGTATTATGGAGCGGGCAAAAAATGAACTGGGCGTGGATGGTATTTTTGTCACGGATGATATCGGGACACAGACAGGTCCGTTTTTTTCACTGGAGATATTTCAGGAGTTTTTCAAACCTTATTATAAGCAGTTGATTGATAAGGCGCATGATCTTGGGATGCATTTTTGGCTGCATACCTGCGGAAATATCGATCTTTTTATGAACGATTTCATAGAGATCGGTCTGGATGTAATCCATCCGATTCAAAAATACGCCATGGATCAGCCGCAGACAGCAGAGAAATACGGTGGTCAGATCTGCTTCCTTGTAGGCTTTGATGTGCAGCAGACGATTCCTTTTGGAACTGTGGAAGAAGTGCGCGAGGAAGTACGGACGCTTATCGATGCCTTCCGGCGTCCGGACGGACGTTTTCTGCTCACGATGGGAAATGGTTCCACTCCTGACTGGAAGATGGAAAGTCTGGAAGCATTGTATGATGAAACAAAAACTTATGGATATGGAAAGGAGACAATATGAAACGATCAGAGATTAATCAGGCAATCCGCCGAATGGAGCAGTTAATTAACGAAAATGGATTTAAACTTCCGCCGTTTTGCGGATGGACGGCAGAGGAATGGAAGGAAAAAGGTCATGAATACGATGAAATCCGCGACAATCAATTAGGCTGGGATATCACAGATTACGGGCTTGGAAAATTTGAGGAAGTAGGATTTGCCCTGATCACAATCCGGAACGGAAATGTCAAGAATGAAAAATATACGAAAACGTATGCGGAAAAACTGCTGATGATTGAAGAAGGACAGATGTCACCCATGCATTTCCACTGGAATAAGATGGAGGATATCATTAACCGGGGCGGAGGAAATGTTCTGATCACCGTATATAATTCTACGGAGGCAGGAGCGTTTGCGGATACAGATGTGACGGTAAATTGCGACGGCAGAGAGTATACCGTGCCTGCCGGAAGCCAGATTCGTCTGACACCGGGAGAGAGTATTACGATTTATCCGTATATGTACCATGATTTCCATGTGGAAGAGGGCAGCGGGGCTGTGCTTCTGGGTGAGGTATCCATGTGCAACGATGATGAAAACGATAATCGCTTCTACGCGTCGATCGGCCGTTTTCCGGAAATCGAGGAAGATGAAGCACCCTATCGTCTGCTTTGTAATGAATATCCCACAGTGAAGGAGGAAAATGAAGCATGAATCATATAGAACGTGTGATGGCAGCGATTGAGCATCGTGCCGTAGACAAGGTACCGAAGGGAGAGCTTGGAATCAGTGATGAATTGATGCTGGCATTGACCGGAGATGAAATCGTTACACAGGATACGATTATCAATGCTTCCAAAAAGCTGAATATGGATTTGATTAATACATGGTGTGCAGGGACACCGGAAACGACTTTGGAAACAGAAGCCGACGGCAAGTGGATTACACAGGATGCCTGGGGTTCTGTGCGCCGCCGCACTCCGATCAACGATGAGATTATCAAGAAGGTTCTTGAGGATGTAGAGGACACACCAAAGCTGAAATTTCCTGAGATGTCATGTTATGATGCCAGTGTGCAGAAAATCAGAAATTATAAAGAAAAGTGCGATTTGTTTATTATGGCACAGACCGAAGGGGTTTTAACGCCCATGACATGGTTGTATGGTTTTGAGGATTTTATGGTATATACCTGTACAGATGAAGAGATTGTGGCGAAGTTTGCCATGGAACTGGCAGAACATTATGCGGAACTGGCAAAACGGCTGATTGATGCCGGTGCAGATGCAATTCTGATCGGGGATGATATTGCATACAATTCCGGTACGTTCATTTCACCGGAAAGCATGCGGGAGATTATTTTCCCGGCGCTGCGTCATGAGGTGGAATGTATCAAAAAGTACAAAGACATTCCGGTCTTCATGCATACGGACGGAGATCTGCGGCGGGTAATGGATGATATTGTAGGAGCAGGATTTGACGGTCTGCAGTCTCTGCAGCCTACTGCCAATATGGATATCCGGGATCTGAAAGCACGTTACGGGGAAAAGCTGTGTCTGATGGGAAATATCGACATCAATGAGGTTCTTCCGTTTGCGGATGAAGAGACGGTGCGCCGTGTAGTACGGGAAACCATCGATGTGGGTATCAAGGGGAGCGGATATATTCTCTCTACCTGTAATATTCTCACCAGAGATGTCCCGCTTCGCAATGCGGTTGCGATGTATGACGAAGCAGAAAAGTATCAATTGTAAAAGGAATGACAGAAGTAATTACAGATGTGAGAATTGGAGAAAGAGACGATGAAACAATTGCCGAAAAAAGTATTCGTTGCATTTAAAACACATTTTGATATCGGTTTTACGGATTTGGCCAAAAATGTTACGGACTGGTACAGTAAAGGCATGATTCAAGGTGCATTGGATGTTTGCCGCAGCAGTGAGGATGAGACGGAGGGCAGACGGTATACCTGGACGGTTCCGGCATGGTGTATGGATAAAACGATAAAAGGGATTGCAGATGCAAACATAAAAGAGGAGACGGAACATTTTCTGCGCAGCGGACAGCTTGTATGGCATGCACTTCCCTTTACTACGCATACGGAGGCCTGCGGAGCCGAAGATTTTTCCAGAGGGCTGCTGATCGGCAGACGTCTGGAAAAGGAGTACGGTCGTGAAGTACACGCGGCAAAGATGACGGATGTACCGGGACATACCTGGATTCTTCCTTCGATCCTGCATAAGGCAGGGGTGACATTTTTGCATCTTGGCTGCAATGACTGTTCCACATCTCCGGATCTGCCGCGTCTGTTCTGGTGGGAAGGACCGGATGGCGGCCGGGTTTTGACTTATTATTCGAAGGGCGGCTATGGTTCCAGTCTGCTTCCGCCGGATGACTGGGAGTATCCCTACTGGCTTGCCATGATTCACACCGGAGATAATCAGGGGGCACAGAACGCAAAGTTCCTTCAGGAACTTTTTGAAGAGGCCGAAAGAGACTTGCCCGGTGTTCCGGTTCAGATCGGAACCCTGCAGGACTTTGGTGATGCCATGCTTGAAGCCGGCATCGAGTTTCCTGTGATCCGCGGAGATATGTCCGATACCTGGATTCGCGGCGTAGGTTCCACACCTCAGGGAGTTTCACTTATGCGCAAGCTGCAAAGTTCGCTGCCGAATCGGGAAGCAGCGGTAAACTTACAGCGTTTGATGCAGCTTCCTGTTGCGGATACGAAAAGCATGGAAGAGAATGCTTATGAAAAATTATTGTTATTTGGAGAACATACCTGGAGTATTGATACCAAGGTTTCTATTCTTCCCCCAAGAGCACACGGGGAGCCATGGGGGGGCTTCCGCTTTTGGGGCTCCGGAAATTTGAATAGGGAGCTGTTTGAGGAACTTTGTAAGACAGATCCGGATTATCTGAAATTGCAGGAATCCTGGGAAGAACAACTGGATTACCTGCGAAGCGCGAAAACGTCCGTATTGGGGTTGGAAGAAGTTTCATGCGCTCAGATACCGTCCGGGGAAGGATTTACCGTATTTGGAAGTCTGGGAGTTCCTTGTGTCTGCCCGGTGGAGATCGGGCATCTGCTCCCCAAAGAAAAAACTTATACCTGCGTTCTTGACGAAGAGAACAACAGATATCCTGTCTATGAACTTGCAGACGGTACTCTGGCAGCGGATTTGCCGCTTCCGGCTCTTGGAAGTGCAGAATTTACTTTTGCAGAGGAAGCATTTTCCAAACAGACGATCGGACGGATGGAGGGGCAGAGGGCAATTCTGGAAAATGAAAATCTGCGTCTTTGTCTGGACAGCAAGAGCGGGATGCTGACCTCTTTTTATGATAAACAAAATGACAAGGAATGGGTGGATACGGATGCAGCCAGTGGTTTTGGTGAATACCGGTATGACATCTATTCCGGTGAGGAATTACTGCAGTATCTGAAGGATTATGCCTATGATCTGCGTGACTGGGGAGTCAATGATCTGGGAAAAGCAGGTTATCCCAGAACACAGCCTCATCTCACCTTTAGACCTGAGATGACAGACGTGCATCTCGAAAATACAACGTCTGCAGGTGTTCTGATCTGGAAGATGCAGAACAAGGAAAGTGCAGAGCTCTATGGGGATGGGGAAGAACTGGAATTTGTATTGTCCCTGGGCGCAGATGCCACCTTCGCAGATTTCTCAGTAAAGATACACAAAAAGCATCCTACTCCGCTTTTGGAGAGCGGATATCTTGCCTTTCCGCTTGCTGCCGGCAACCCTGAGTTCCGCCTGAATAAGCTGGGCTGTGTATTGAATCCGGAAGAAGATATTCTGCCGGATTGCAACAGGGATTTATACTGTGTGGAAAGCTGGATGGCAGTGGAAGACGGAAACTGCGGTTTTGCGGTGATGCCAAAGGATATGCCGCTTCTGTCATTTGGGGAGCCGGGCGTTCTGAAGTTCCAACCGAATCCGGGCAAGCAGAAACCGGTCGTTATGATGCAGTTATTTAACAATACCTGGGGAACCAATTTCCCGCAGTGGAGTCAGGGAGAGATGGCATTTTCTTATCGCCTGATGCCATATGCAGGCGAATGGAATCAGGCAGGTGTATGGCAGAAGGCACAGGCTTACCGCTCACAGCCTTTTGCAGCAAAAGGAAAAGGGAAGATCGAAGATCTTCTTCCGGAAGGTCTGCCGGATATGCTGCTTTCGGCATGGAAACGTTCCGAAGATCAGTCCGGATGGATTTTGCGGGTTCATGATATCAGCGGCGTCAGCCAGACAAAACGCATCAAGTTAAGTCCAAAGATCGGACAGGTATGGAACTGCAGACTCACGGAAGAAAAGCAGGAGCCATGCGTACTGCAGGAGCAGGCGCTTGCATTTGAAAGCAAGCCTTTTGAAATACATACATTTTTTATAGAAGGAAAGAAATAGACAGATCCGGTACATCATTCCCAAATTAACAAGACTGTTCTGTCCGGTTGATTACGGAATGATGTACTGGCTTCTGAGAAAAACAATTGCAGATATTTGTGGGGAATAGCAGGGGGATTTGCTATGAGCAGAAGAGATGATGTGAAGCGGGTACTGGACGGTAAAAAGCCGGAGTATGTACCGTGGTTTGGAGATCTGGATTACTGGCTGAGTTACTTGAAAGCAGAGAGGATGATACCGGATGCGTATGCGGCGATGGGCAGAGGAAATCTGTCCGGGGGCTTAACGGATGACGGCCTGCAGAAGCTGCATAAGGATTTAGAGGTAGGATTTTATCTGCAGGCTTATTTCCCCTTTAAGACGATTTATCATAATGTGGAAGAGGAAGTGCTGGAGAATGAAAGGGAAAGAATCATCCGGTATAAGACACCTTATGGTAATTTGCAGGAAGTCTGGAAATATGTAGACAGTACCTACAGCTTTGCACCCGTTGAGTTTATGATCAAAGATGCGGGCGATCTGAAAGCATTCCGATACCTGTATGAGAATGTGGAGTATGTGCCGGATTATGAACTGGCTGAGAAGAGGCTGCAGTCAGTGGGGGATAACGGTATTGTATTGGCTTATACACCAAAATCGCCGATGATGGAACTGGTTGCGCTCAAAGCCGGATTGGAGACGGTGGTGCTCGAACTTATGAATGAGGAACCGGAAGAATTCGAGGAGCTGTTGGAATGTATGGAAGAAAAGCATACGACAGCAACGAAGATTGCAATCGATTCACCCGCAGAATGTATCTTTGTACCGGACAATCTCAGCAGCGAGATGGTTGGGGGAAATCTCTATGATACCTATATCCAGAAAGTGCATGAGGACTGGACCGGGCTGATCAAAAAGGCAGGAAAAAAGTCCATGGTACATCTGGATGGTACGCTAAATCCGCTTCTGCATAAGCTCTCCTGCGCCGGGTTTGATGTTATTGAAGCGGTAACGCCATCACCGGTAGGAGATATTGAACTTGAGGATCTGCGTAAACATGTTCTGGAGAATACAATTATCTGGGGTGGTATTCCAAGTGGTTTCTTTGATGAAAGTTATTCAGAGGAAGAGTTTGAAGCATGGGTGTGTAGAGCACTGAAGATAATGAGAAAGGATCACCGCTTTGATTTTGTCAAGATTAGTTGACACATTTTCCTCAAGGATTTTGTACCCTATGCTGCTTCTTTCAGGGAATCATAGTATTGCTGTCGTTTGACCATAGGGGGAAGCCCTCCATTGGCGGAGCAGATCCTTCGGTTATTCCAGTAGCTGATGAAATATCTCCAGATGATCGTCCTGAGTTCATCCGTGGTCATTTTTTCCGTATCATAACGGTCATACAGCAGTTCGGATTTCATCCTTGCCCACATACTTTCGCAGCGGGCATTATCGTGGCATCTGCCGCCTGCGCTGTTCATACTTTGCTGTATGCCGTACTTCTGGACAGCATCCCGGTAAAGCTGGCTGGTGTACTGGCTCCCCCTGTCGCTGTGGATAATGGCTCCACGGATACCGGGGTACGCATTAGCAGTATTTTCCAGTGTCTGCACACATAGCGGCGCCTTCATGTTGGTATCCATCGCCAGGCCGATCACACTGGAATCAAAACAGTCAAAAACAGCAGAAACATACAGTTTTCCATCACTGGCTTTAATCTCTGTGATATCTGTGACACATTTGCTTAGCGGCTCCTCCGCATGGAAATCACGCTTTAAGAGATCGTCTGATTTTCTGGCTTCCCTGTCCGCCTTTGTGATTCCGTTTGGCTTGCGTCTGGGATGATGGCTGATTCCGATCTCTTCCATAATGCGGTAAACGGTGCGTTCGCTGGGAATATCCACATTTTCCGGCTGCTTCAATGTCAATGCCTGATACATGCGGATACGGCCATAAGTATCATTGCATTCATCTTCCGTGAGAATCTCCTTCATGGCATCCGCCAGTGGCTGATATTTCCACGGGCGGTCTTTGTTTGCAAGATACTGGTAAAATCCCTGTCTGCTGACATGAAGGATCCTGCAGAAAAAAGCGATATCCCCTTTTAATTCGCCGCCTTTCGTTTGTAATGCAATAAACTTCATTCTTTCGTTTTTGCTGACTTCAGACGGCTCGCGGCGAAAAAAGCACTGGCTTCCTCCAGAAAGTCGTTTTCTTTCTTCAAACGGCGGTTTTCTTTCTCCAGTTCCTTTACCTGCTGGCGGAGCTTTAGGAGTTCCTCGTTAAGCGTCATAGCGCTTTGTGGGGTCTGTGAGCCAGCTCCAAGGTCAAGATTGCCAAGACGGTTAGCCCGTACCCAGCCATACATGGTGTTCTTTGGGATTCCCAGTTCTTTAGCGGCCTTAGCTTGTCCGATTTCTTTGGCGAGCTTCACTGCTTGTACTTTGTATTCGTGGTCATATTGTCTGTTTTCTGCCATTTTGTTCACTCCTTATTCTCTAGATTATATCTCAAATCCTTGAGAATGGGGTGTCAACTTTTTTTATACCACATCACTATGCTATAATCAAATCATACTAAAAGAAGATCACAATTTTAGCGACGCATATAAAAGGATGTGTTACCATGCCATTACCACAGGAAAGACTCTACACGACAAATGATATCTATACACTCCCGGAAGGCACCAGAGCCGAACTCATTGACGGACGTATCTATTACATGGCTCCGCCAAGCAGAAAACATCAGGAAATCGCCGGCGAACTATTTTCGATTATCCGTAACTATATTGTAAATAAAGGCGGTTCCTTCAAACCTTATATCGCGCCATTTGCCGTTTTTCTGAATACAGATGATAAAAACTATGTGGAACCGGATATCAGCGTTATATGCGATAAAAGCAAACTCACAGATAAAGGCTGTACCGGTGTTCCAGACTGGATCATTGAAATTGTCTCGCCTGGCAGCAGACGAATGGATTATCTCACCAAACTTTTTAAATATCGTTCTGCCGATGTCCGGGAATACTGGATTGTTGATCCGGACAAAAATCGAATACTGGTTTACAACTTTGAAACGGAAGATACCGGAGACTATACCTTCACTGATACAGTCAAAGCCGGTATCCATCCTGATCTTTCCATTGACTTCTCACAACTTAATATCTGACTGCTGCCGCCCATGCTCCTAAGACCGAGGAAAATGGGCGGTATTTTTCGCCAACACTTAAGGGGTCCGCTCCCTTTGCTCCTGCCACTTGGCATATACAGACTTCCGTTTTCCTGCTTTCTTCGCCCTTATAAGCACAAAGCTAATTCCCAGAAAACCAGACATCAGAAATGTAAAAACTCCCAGCCGTGTTCTGTCGCCTGTTTTCGGCGCATCCACCTTTAAAATCTCCCTTTCCTTCAGGAAAGTTACCGTCTGATTCTTATCCTCTAATTCCTCATGAGCAGCAATCTCACGCCCTTCATAGAACAACTTTTCAAACACCACCACACTCCTTCCTGAAAGCGCTGATGCGTCAAATGTAAATTCCAACTCCACACTGCCGGTTTCCTCTTCTGCATGAAAAAGTTTCTCTGCTTCCACTTGCTTCCCGTTGACCAATAGCGGCTTCCCGGTATCTTTATTCTGCAAAACGCCTCTGATCACATACTCCTTCCCTGCGATCAGACCACTATAGGTAACTTTATCTGTGATCGTGACAGAATCGGCGACTTTTACATTGTGTGTGCCGGTACGCTTATCTGCAGCTGTCGTTTTCAATTCCGGATTACAGAAGGATATTGTCTGACCCTCGTCACTCAGATCCGCATGAACGGCAATCTCTCTTCCTTTATACAGCAGATGTTCGAATACTACAAGTTCCTTTCCCTTCAGTTCATTTCCATCAAAAGCAAATTCAACCTTCACGACTCCATTTTCCTGATCTGCTGTAAATGTTTTTTCTGCTGTTATGGCATTCCCGTTCTTCTTCAATGGCTCACCCGTTTGCTTATCCATCAATAGCCCTTTAATCGTATACTCTTTTCCGGCAATCAGGTTTGTATAAGTAATTTCATCCTCAAGTACCGCATGTTCGCTGACATATGCTGCATTTGTCAACGATTCCGTATCCCTTGCAGAAGTTCGGATTTCAACCTTCTTCATGGTTATCGTCTGCCCGGCATCCTGCAGATCTTCATGGGCGGCAATCTCCTGTCCGCCAAAGTATAATTTTTCAAAAACAACAAGATCTTTCCCGGCAAGATTGCTGCTGTCCAGATAAAATTCTATTTCCTCACTTCCGTTCGCTGCTTTAGCCTGAAATGTTTTTTCTGCTGTCACTGCAGCGCCGTTGATCTTCAATGGCTTTCCGGTACTTTTATCCATCAACGTGCCCTTTACTGTATACTTATTTTCCGGAATCAGATTGGTATAGGAAATGATATCCCGCAGTACTGTATTTTCATTGGGAAACGCCTCATGAATCTCAGTCTCCATATCACCGGCTGACGTTATGACCTGAACCCCCGGATAAAAAACGGTCTGATTACTGTCCTGCAAATCCTCATGCGCTGCAACTTCCTGAGTTCCCTGATACAACTTTTCAAATACTACAATCGCCTTACCGGCAAGCTCCAAACCTTCCAGGGAAAATTCCAGATCAATTGTTCCATTGCCTTCTGCCGCTGTAAATGTCTTCTCTGCTGTTATATCATTTCCGTTCAGCTTCAAAGATTCCCCTGTCGTTTTCTCCTTAAGTGTTCCTCTTAAGGTATATTCCGTCCCGGGAATCAGATGCTCATAACTTATCGTATCTTTTATTGTCACCTGCTTCATCGGATGTCCTTGATTTACACCGGTAGCAATATCAAATGCCTTTGTTCGAATCTCCGGTATCTCCGGCCAGGTTACATTCAGACTTGTCCTGTGCAAATCATCCATCTGTGCCAGTTTTCCCAGATCCTGCTTACCGGAATCACCGGATTTTATTAAAATCGGCTGATAATGTCCCATACTTCCCACCAGCTCCCCTGTATTAAACTCTTCATGATCCTCTGCATTGGATGTGAAAAATATGGTATCCTGGCCTTTCACCGTTACCTGCCCATTTCCGATAAACCCTGTTGTCAGATTGTGCATCCTGACACTTTCAGGTACCTGAAAGGTAATGGTATTTCTTGGATCGCCCTGTATATGAATTTCTTCTGTCTGAAGATAGCCATCCGGCACAGGTTTTCCTTCAACAGAGGACTTCTCAAAAGAAATATTCATATCTGTGATCAGATGTTCCTGTGCGTAGTCCAACAGCGGCTGTGCAAGTACAATACCGCTTATTCTGTCATCGTTTGTCAGCGCAGGATCTCCAGCATAAACATAATTGAGTGCAAAAGATGTCCTTACAATTCCTTCATCCTCATTTTCATAAAGGTTTCCTGGACCGCCCCAGCCATAATAAAGAATCGTCTTAATCAAATCACTGGAATATGGATTGGCTTCGCCTACTGTACCGGACTCCGGTGAATCCTTAATATGTTCCATACAAAAAGCCACTTCCCCGTTCACAAAGTATTTTCCGCAGCTCCTTCCGCCGAATTTTGCGTAACCATCACATCTGATCTCTACAGCCTCTGCCTGAACTTCAACACCTACAAACTGATCTGATATCGGCAGAACCGCAAACAAAACAGCAAGTATTACTGCACCTGTACGCCTTATCTTGTTTCTGATATTCATCTAAAATATCTCCCTTCGTATTTTTTTAAAGCTATCAAAAAAAATTTAAAATTTTACTTATTTCTTTGTATATCTTTCACCTCCTTCTGCCAAATTCTTCCATTGTTTGTCTGCTGAAGAAGTCTGTTTCTTTTTCTGCATCCATATCTGAAATACATGCTTGTATTAAGTGACTTTAAATGTTGTTGGGAATTCATTTACGAAGATAGATTTTGATGAACACAACACACCGAATTTTTACTGAAAATCTCTGCTTGATTCTGTGTAACAATTCCATGTCTGTGAAAGAACTTTTCCAGAACAATACTTCTGAATAACTGCGCAATACTTACTTCTTATCAATGATTTCAAAATGGTAACTACTTTGAAAAAAAGAAACGGAGAACTCCGATTTTAATGAAAACTTGACGCTCCTGAAGACCTCAAACGCTGCCTCAGCAGACCAGAACATATGTAAAGCCTCGCATTCAGACTGCTTTTCTGCCTTACATAAACTGATTATAACACTTTCCCGATTTCCTGTACAGTTCTATTTTAAAAATTTTATTTTCCTTTTGAACAGCCCAAAACCTGCTTTTCATAAGGTTTCACCTCAACTCCTATGGCGTTATAGGTTGTGGTGCTTTTTGTTAGTTTTCGCTAACTACTGTTTTTTTAATATGCCGCTCCGCAGAGCGGCATGATTCATTTTTATCCAGTCAGATGATCACATCACTGACTCTCTTCTGGCAAATCCTGCAGATTTTCTTCTCTGCCTATGCACTGATTGCATTTCCCGTATAAAGCTGATAATAACGCCCCTTCTCTTCCATCAACTGATCGTGGGTTCCGCGCTCAATAATCCTTCCCTGTTCCAGTACCATAATACAGTCGGAATTGCGGACAGTCGACAATCGATGTGCAATTACAAATGTGGTACGTCCCTTCATCAATCGGTCCATACCTTCCTGTACAATCCGTTCTGTTCTGGTATCAATGGAACTGGTCGCTTCATCCAGAATCAGTACCGGAGGATCTGCAATTGCGGCCCTTGCGATTGCCAGCAGCTGACGCTGTCCCTGGCTCAAGTTCGTTCCGTCACCGGTCAGCATTGTATCATACCCATTGGGAAGCCGGCGGATAAATCCGTCCGCATTGGCCAGTTTTGCCGCTGCGATAATCTCCTCTTCGGTGGCATCCAGCTTTCCGTAACGGATATTTTCTTTTACTGTTCCGGTAAAAAGGTGCGTATCCTGTAATACAATTCCCAGAGAATGACGCAGATCATCTTTCTTAATCTTATTGATATTGATTCCGTCATAGCGGATCTTCCCGTCCTGAATATCATAGAAACGATTGATCAGGTTCGTAATTGTTGTCTTTCCTGCTCCCGTTGATCCTACAAAAGCGATTTTCTGTCCCGGCTCGGCATAAAGCTTCACATCATGAAGCACAATCTTCTTGTCATCGTATCCGAAATCCACACCATTGAACACCACATCTCCCTGCAGCCGAACATAATCCACAGAACCGTCCGCCTGATGCACATGCTTCCATGCCCAGATTCCGGTTCTGACATCACTCTCCACAAGTTTTCCCTGCTCGTCTCTGGCATTGACCAGTGTTACATAGCCATCATCCACTTCCGGTTTCTCATCCAGCAGACTGAAGATTCGCTCTGCTCCCGCCATCGCCATGACAATTGCATTCAGCTGCTGGCTCACCTGGTTAATCGGCATACTAAAGCTCTTGTTGAATGTCAGAAAACTTGCCAAAGCGCCCAGTGTCAGACCACCTACATGATTCAATGCCAAAGCACCGCCCACAATCGCACAGAGAACATAACTGATATTACCCAACTGTGCATTGACAGGCGCAAGTACATTTGCAAATGTATTTGCTTTATCGGCACTTTCAAAAAGCTTATCATTCAACTCCTGAAACCGTGCTATGCTTTCTTCTTCATGACAGAACACCTTTACAACCTTCTGACCATCCATCATTTCTTCAATATAACCATTGACCTTACCAAGATCTATCTGCTGCTGCATAAAATATTTACCGCTCATCCCTGCCAGTTTTTTCGTAGAGACCAGCATAATTGTCACCATGATCAGTGTCACAATCGTTAAAGGAATACTTAAGATGATCATACTGATAAAAACGCTCACAATGGTGATTGCACTGTTCAATACCTGAGGAATACTCTGGCTGATCATCTGCCGCAGCGTATCAATATCGTTGGTATAGATGGACATGATGTCACCGTGAGCATGAGTATCAAAATACTTGATTGGAAGCTTCTCCATATGGGAGAACAGATCATCTCTCAGCTTCTCCAGGGTTCCCTGTGTGATATTTACCATAATCCGGTTATACGTATATACGGAAAGGATTCCGATGGCATAAAAGATTGCCACCCTTCCGATGGCTGCTGCCAATGGTCCGAAATCCGGTGTTTCCGCTGTCAGCATCGGGGTAATATAATCATCAATCAGATTTTTGGTGAACATGGTTCCCTGCACATTTGCAAGAACACCCACGACGATCAGCACCACGACGATTCCGTACAAACCCCCATAATTCTTCAGTACATATTTCATCAGTCTCGTAAAGGTTTGAAGCGGATTTTTCGCTTCACTCTTCATTCCGCGCATTCGTTTGTTGTTCATCATTCCTCCAGCCATCTTACGCACCTGCCTTTTCATCAAAATCTCCGCCGCCTCTGGTCTGCGATTCGTAAACCTCGCGGTATATCTCATTGGAGGATAACAGCTCCTCATGGGTACCGAAACCATGGACCCGTCCTTCATCCATCACAATAATACGGTCCGCATTCTGTACACTGGAAATACGCTGTGCAATGATCAATTTGGTCGTATCCGGAATTTCCTCGGCAAATGCCTTACGGATCTTAGCGTCTGTCGCCGTATCCACAGCACTGGTACTGTCATCCAAAATCAAAATTTTTGGCTTTTTCAGCAATGCTCTGGCGATACAAAGCCTCTGCTTCTGTCCTCCTGAGACGTTGCTTCCGCCCTGCTCAATATACGTATTGTACCCGTCCGGCATTTTCTCAATAAATTCATCTGCACACGCCAATCTGCACGCCCGTTCGCATTCCTCCTGGCTGGCTTCTTTATCACCCCAGCGCAGATTGTCAAGAATCGTTCCTGAGAACAGGACATTTTTCTGCAATACGACAGATACCTGATTTCTTAAAGCTTCCATATCGTATTCCCGTACATCTCTGCCGCCTACCAGTACCTCCCCTGCCGTCACATCATAAAGACGGCTGATCAGATTAACCAGACTGGTCTTTGCACTTCCGGTTCCTCCGATCACACCGATGGTCTCACCGGAGTTGATTTTCAGATTCACATCTTTCAGTACCGGCTCTTTACTATCCTGCTTATACGCAAAATCCACATGCCGAAACTCAATACTTCCGTCTGGAATCTCTGTCTTTGGCTGTTCCGGATTCTGAAGATCACTGGTTTCATTTAATACTTCTGCAATACGCTTTGCACTTGCCATACTCATGGTAATCATAACAAATACCATAGACAGCATCATCAGGCTCATCAGAATATTCATACAATAAGCTAACAGACTCATCAATTCTCCTGTGGTCAGCGCGTCCGTTACAATCATTTTTGCACCCAGCCAACTGATCAGCAAAATACAGGTATATACCGTAAACTGCATAAGAGGTGCATTATATACCAGATTACACTCTGCTTTGACAAAAATCTTATAGATATTATGGCTGGTCTTACGGAATTTGGAAATCTCGTGATCCTCCCGGACATAAGCCTTGACAACACGGATCGCAGAGACATTCTCCTGCACAGATGCATTCATGTCATCGTATTTTGGAAATGCCTGCTGAAAATACTTTGTAGCGTTATTCATGATCAGGAACAGAATTGTCCCCAGCAAAATAACCGCCGCAAGGTAGATACTTGCCAATCTGACATTAATCTGAAATGCCATAAACATCGCACAGAGCAGACTGGCAGGCGCCCGGGTAAACATACGTAAGATCATCTGGTAAGCATTCTGCAGGTTGGTAACATCCGTTGTCATACGTGTCACCAGACCGGCAGTGCTGAATTTATCAATATTGGAAAATGAGAAGTTCTGGATGTTCCGGAACATCGCTTCCCTTAAATTCCGTGCAAATCCGGTGGATGCCCGTGCTCCATACTTTCCGCCCAACATACCGGCGAGCAGTCCCACAGCCGCCGCTGCCACCATCCAGCCTCCTACCACATAGATATGGTGCAGATCCCCCTTGTTAACACCGTCGTCAATAATCGATGCCATCAGAAACGGAATCGCCGTCTCCATGATGACCTCCAGAATCATAAACAGTGGTGTCAGTATGGAATCTTTTTTGAATTCCTTTACTTGTTTTGCCAATGTTTTAAGCATCTTATTCCTCCCTGTCTTCTTCCTCCTGGCATATGCAGGATACGGAAACGCAGCCTTTTCCCATCCGCTGCTTTTCAAGATTTTTCTTCAGCCTGGCAATCGTAGCGTAAAAGGATGACAATTCCTCTTGCTCAATTCCTTCTATCGTCTTCGCATCCAGACGATCCAGCAGCCGCTTTGTATCCTCGTGCAGTCGGATTCCCTTTTCCGTCAGCTTCAGCCGCTTCAATCTTGCATCGCTGCTTACTGACTCCCTCAGCAGGTATCCTTTTTTCTCCATCAATTTCAGGATATTCGTCACCGTGGAACGTCCAATGGAAAAATGAGACTCGATATCCTTCTGATAGATGTCTTTTTCCCTGTTGTTGTACAGATAACCGATGATCCAGCCATGCATGACCGTCACCTCATCCAATCCGCTTTCTTTTACTGAGGTTATAAAATTTCGCCGCAGCATATTGTCCAGCGTACGGATTTCGAATCCAAGCTTCACCTCTTGCTTCATAACCGCCTCCTGATTCATTTGTCACAAAACAGTTTATTAGCGAACTGTTTGGGTTGGAACTGTTCGCTATGAAACATATTATGCGCAAATTGGAGAAATGTCAAGGGGTTTCTTCCACATCCGGTCTTGTTCATGAAGTATGGCTATGTTCAAAAAATCCACTTAGCAGATTTTACTGCTAAGCGGATGATCTCTCCGATTATTCACTTTTATGAAGATTATGTATGCTTCAAATCCATTTATCCTACTTCTGACATATCAATTTATGCTCTGCCGCCAATTCTTCATTCAGCACCGCAATCTCAATATTCCATATCTTTCTCATCTTAAGCAGCCGAGCCCTCAGCTCCGCCAGTGGTCCGGCAAGCCAGCTGATATCTTCTGCATTCTTTACCACAAGAATAAACTTTAACTGTATATCCTGCATACTGGTCACATTTTGTAGCTTTCTTCCCAGATCAGAAGTATCCTCATACTTTCCCATAAGGGCAGCCAGATAAATTTGTAAAGAATCAACAAATCAGAAAAATAACACTGTTCTCATTATATCTCAACACAAATTCAACCGTCTTGATTCCTGTACCGAGATCTTTATATATTTTGGAATTCTCAATATGAAATACGTCCTCATCCTCGAATTTTCCAAAATTCATCCCTGATTCTGTGATTACCTTCACTTCAGTACCACCCCGATTTCTTCTCTGTAAAGCTGTCGGAACGTATCCATGATCGCATTATGCTCCAGCAGCTCAAATTCTTTTGCAGTCTCGCACTGTACTTTATCATTCTCGTCCTTATACAGAGAGATATACTGAATGCTGCTGTCTTTGCTCCGCTTTACTTCAATATATTTTGACAGAAAATAATCATGTGTGGAAACAAAAATCTGAACTCCTTCACTTTCCAACATAATTAACAATTCTGCCAGAATCGGAATATACTTGGGATTAATATTTGCTTCCGGTTCATCCCAGAACAACACAGATCCTTTTTCCAATGTTCCATTTTTAATCAACTGCCACAACAGAGCAATCTTTCTCAATCCCTCTGCTACCAGATTGAATTCCAGCTTTGCCTGTGTTCCCGGTTTCAGATAAAATCGGTCATCCTGCAGTGTCACTTTTCCACTGCTGATTTTCTGTAAAATGTCCAGATATTTTTTCCTTGCTGCAGAATCCACGCCTCTTGAAATGTCAATCTTTGCAGCAGCAATGATATCGAGATAGGTATCATCAAATTCTACATTTCCCATTTTCACAGCAGCATCCAGATTCCATGCATTGGATAATATCTCCTTTGCCGGAATAAACACACTGGTCAGATCAGACATCTGTTTTTCCCATTTTTCTTCTGCTTTGATCTCCGCATCCCATTTTCTTGTTTTCGTAGAAAATGACATACTGATCTTAGCTGTATCGGACTCCACTGATACGTTCGCTGTATTACTGCCATTCTTATTCCGATTGACAAGCCTGCCGATACTGGACTGATCCGGGCGAAACAACATCACCGTCTTCTGAGAAAAGGAAACAACATGCTTCGATGCCTGACACGCTGCATAAGCCACTTTCATAATATGTGTTTTTCCTACACCATTTTCTCCAACCAGTACATTCAATCCTTTACAAAAAGGAATGGTCATCTGTTCAAATACTGTAAAATTCTCTGCTTCAATTTTTGTCAATGGCATTTCAGTCACCTCGCGTATTTCAGTTTTGCCAACAAATCTACTTTTAATGCTTTCTTTCCTTCCTGTGCCACTTCAATGCCCTGGAATTTCTCATACTTTACTTTCAATTTTTATAATCATACCATACAGCACTATTTTCTTCAATAAAATAAAGCATTGAAATAAGGGAAAATCATATATTCACCGACTTCCCCTATCTCTTCAAACCTTCTCATTCATTTGTTACTTCCATTAACGCCATTTGCTATTTCCACAGAAGTTGTTGCATTTTCCTTATCAAATTTCTCCATCATAATACGCATACTATTATTGAGTGAATGGATATTACTCTTCAAAATCGTAAATGCATTTGTATACTCCGGATAATAGTTCTTGCAGTATGATGCCATTGGAATCAGGAATTCATCTGTTTCCAGAATATATTTTCTCATTCGTTCGAATGTAAAGGTATAAAGAGTTGCACTGTTATGGAGCCGGTCACTGAGTTTAATCAGCGCTGCTTTACAGTTTCCCTCTATCGCCTTAAAATAAATGTTCAGTTCATGCCGATCCAGACCCGGTTCTTTTGTTAAAAGGGTGATGATACTTAATACCTCTTTGTCAATGTGATACTCTGTAACCAACTCCTGTCCCTTAAGCGGCAGTTTATCCGCACAATCTTCTAACACATCATGCAGCAGAGCCGCCGCAAGCGTAATGTCATCATCCACTCCATAATTGATCAGAGTTGAACAAACTTTTAATGGATGAATAATATACGGCATTCCATCCTTACGGTACTGCCCTTCATGGAAATGACGGGCCACGGATAATGCTACAATCGTCTGTTTCAGATTTTTGGCAACGGAAAATCCCTTGATAAACATATATGACTTAATATATTTGGGTATATCCTCCTCGTTAAAAGTATCATTCATCTTTAATATCTCTTTTTTCTTATCCATAATGTTTTCCTCATAATCTCTCTTTTGCTGACTTATGTACAGCCACTACCGTTCCTGATTGAAATGCCCATTCGTCCATATGTTGGATATTTCAGCTGGTATTTTCAACCTCATCAAATTGTTCTTCCGAAGAATCTTCTTCTAATAAATTATTTACCGCTTCCCTGTTGTTTGTAAGCATCCTGAAACTCCATGACCACATCTTGCTAAATGCCAACATCCCAATGATAAGTATCACAGCCAGAAGCCACTTATTGTCCAATAAAAATTTTTTAATATTCAGAATCCTCTGTTTCATAACCCACCTCCACGCAATCCGGAATCAAACTTTCGACATACTCACAAAATACAGCTTGCATAATTCCTTCATCATTTACTGGCTTCCATACATCTTTTTCTTCATTTTTCAGTATAAAGACTTCATTATTGATACCCTGCGGCTTAAAAACAGCATATTCTTCCGGAAAACACTCAAACCACACAGCCGTGCAACAAACTTGCTTTTCTTTTCCCTGGACGATCACTGTATCCATATCCCCCTCTTCATCGCAATCTCCGCCACCACCCTTCTTTAATACGGTATATTCTATATTTTCTTCCAGAAATTCTGCAGCGTCTGCCAATCTGCAGCTTTCAATTTTATCTATCTGATAACATTCCCACATGCAGATCAGAAGCAACGCAAAGGCAATACTGTCCGTGATAATTCCTGTTGTTCCTGCAAATGGCAATGCCACCGGATATGGAACCAGCGCAAAGGCATACAAAGAACCCATTACGGTACGGCTCACAAACATCCCAAAAGCGGTCATATAGATTACCTGATGTCTGTGTATCTGAAAATGCCGCTTCCCCAACATTTTGAAAGCTGTAACCAAAAACCCTGTCATAAAAGCCAATAGTCCAATTACAGATGACCATCCTCCATAATATAATAGCTGCTGAATAAAATTGCTTTGGTTATACAACCATTCACGAACGGATTCCATTCCTGTCAACTTACCGGATGTGCCGAAAAAAGAAGCATTTCTCACCAACACGCTTACATATTCTGTATATTCGTCCCAATCCCCTCTGTACATATAGCTCGCAATATCTTTACTCCCACGCCCAAGGAGATGTAATCCTGTAATCCAAATCAAAACATACAGCAGAATAAATCCAACAATATTCCCTTTCCTAACCAGGTTACTATTCCATACGTATTTATGTATTGCAACTGACAGCGTAACAATATTCAGCACCGCCAGGTCCACAAGCCATATATTAGCCATCGCATAAAAAACTAAATACTCTGCCACGGACAGGCTAAAAATCTGAAGACAAGCAAATACAGTACTCCTTCTTGAAAATTCTTCTTTCCTCATTGCCTTAAAAATCACTTCTACGGATAAGGGAAAAAAAATAATTGCCTCAACATCGAAAAGATACTTTTTGGGTATTTCGAATATCCAAAGCCTGATTTCTTTGTCTCCATACACCGAGAAACTGTCACAACTAAGTTCCAGAATAAGTGCTGTCAATAAAATCAAGCACAACATTCCTGATGCAACCATACATTTCTGGCTATCGATGTCAAACCTTTCCTCAACAGAATCATCAAAGGATCCTATGATACACCAATAAGAAAAGATAGTTCCAATCATCGTGCACAGTGCAGGAACAATATATCCGAAAACACCGTTGCTGCTTCCATAACTATTCATACGAATAAAAGTATGAAGCCAGACAAACCCTACAAAAAAGAAGATTGCACAAATACCACTTTTTAATATTTTTCTCTTCACGTTCCACCTCTCAATTCTCTGCCTCACTCATTCCAGACTACCTCCGCGTCTGCCAGGGTAAAACCCCAATTGCTTTGTTCTGTGCATTGTTTTTCTCCAGACCATATGTTTCCTGAATTTTAATTGACAGTTTCTGCTTAATGTTTGTCTTCATTTTTTCTGTTCTCCTTGTGGTATGTAAAAAGTATAAATCCACTCTCCAGTTTCAGATAGAACCTGCAGTCACTTTTTGCGAAACAGTGATTTCATAAAAATGAAACTTCTTAACAACTACTGCTATTCCAGCAGATATAGAATCTGTTATTGTCATCAACCTCACAAAAAATTCACATTTCAAGGCAAAAAACAAAACCAGGAACCTTTTTTCAGATTCCCGGCCTGCGGTTTCATTTATACTGTACAATCTGTTTTCAATTTTTTCACTTTCTCAAAAAGAGAGCATACTCAGCAACCTTCTCAAGTGTCAATATCTCATCTGCCAACATTCCTTTAGCAGAATTTCTCGCTCTTTCTTCCGATGTCTGGTTCCTCATATCCTCCATCGCCCGGCGCATAATTCTGATATCCTGGAAAAGGGGCATTTCCATCTTATATTTTCCTTAAATTCAAATATCAAATTTCAATCAGCCACTCATATCCTCCCTCATGTTTCCTGCGCACCAGCAGTCCCATGTCCACTTCCATACAGTCTGTATTTGCAGAATCAAAGATTCTGCAAAGCGCTTTCTCCGTCTTCTCTATCGTTTTATCCAGACCGCGTTTCTGCTTTTTCAATTCCACAATTTTTCCGGCAAGCTCCTGTACCTGAGCATGAACATTCATCTCCTGGTACATCCCCTGCTGCTTTTCCTTGCTGATGGTTCTGCTAGTGGGAATTGTAACTGTGCTGTCACTCTCACTACTGTTTTTTAATGCGTGAATAACAGGTGATGGATAACAGTTTTTTGTCTTTTCAAACACACAATTGCACCCATACTCCGCCGTAATAGATTTATATTGTTCACGCAGTTTGATGCAGCTGATCGGTTTGGAAAGAAGTTTTCCAACAAATTTCTGAGTTACTGCATACTGATAATTTATCGTAAAGCGCATTACTGTGTGGACAAATTCTTCCCCGGCTTCTCCCAGATGACCAAAGACATACAAAACTGACATTCGTTCAAAATGTGCCAGGTACCCGGTTGTCATCGCCTTACCTACCAGGTAGCGCATCAAAGAGCAGCCCTTAAGTACCTGCTGCACAGCATCACTCACCTCCCCAAGCTTCTCATAATCCAACTCAAGCCTTTTAAACTCTGCCGTACTTTCCTTTGCCGAAGAAATATTAGCTGCTACCACTTGCTTCAGCTGCAGCACCGTATAACGTCTGATCGCTGAAAACATTTTTTCAGGCGACTCTGCCGGAGAACCATCCTTTTCACAAAAATAACTCCGCTTTCCACTGTATAGATGCAGTCCGCACGGCAGCTTCAGCTTCTGTCCGGTGCTGCCTTGCTGTTTTTTCATCTTTGCAGGAAAATATTCAATCTGAATTTCCTGCGGAAGTTCCTCTAATCTGTTTTTTACAATCTCTGTCAACGAATAGACATAGCGCACCGGCACCCATTCCGAAAAAAACACCCACACATGATATCCGCGGAAACCAGAAAATTCCAGGTAAGATTCTAATCCCAGCTGCCTGAATACTGTTTGTACCTGTCCGGCCCATTTTACTGCAAGCTTCAGATAAGGTTCTAAATCCTCCTCCGCATGTCCAACCTCCAGCAGGACTCTTCGGGAGACATCCACATCCACTGCCAGGTAATGCACCGTATTGTTATTGCGCACTACATAGGTCTGTATGGTTTCTGTTCCGGATAAATGCTTTCGCAGTACGTTTCCGTCTAAGGGCTCCGAAACAAACTCGCTTCGCCGTTGTCCCTCCCCGGTCAAAATCTCCCGTGCATACATATCTTCCCGTCCGATAAAAAGTTCTTTCAGATATTGCACGATTTTGGGTCCAATAGCCCCCCTCTCTGTATCCACCGACTGCTCGTGCCCGGTATCAATAATCTGATCGTCAATCTCCTGCTGTAATGATTGAATACGCTCCATGATTTTTTCTGATCTGCCATTCATACTCAAATCCGAATATGTCTGCATCAGCGCACTCCAGTTTTCTGCTGTCTCATCCACAAACAATAACTTATATAACCGGAGCAACTCATTTAAATATCGGTCACTGAGTCCATTGATTCCATTACCCAAGGCAAAAAACTGCTCATACTCTAACAGCATCAGTTCTTTCCAATGATTTTCCTTCCACACAGAAAGAAGATATGACGCAATATCCCTGTAAGAGTTTACAAATGCTTCCCGCTTTACTGAAAGCTCCCTCAATTCGCTGACATCCCGCATCATGTAAACCAGAACTACATATTCATAAATATCTTGAATTTCCCTCTGATTTCTATAATACTGTTCCCATCCGTTCAGAATCTGACTTCCCTTTTTCAGCCGTTCCTCGATTTCCTGTCCGGGATTTGTCAGCCAGATATCCTCCAGACTCTGCTTCAGTTTTTTTCTTGCCTTTGCCTCAAGCCCTAACTCCTCCAGCATCACATTCATTTTCGCCATCATACTCTGAATCCGTTCACAGGATTCTCCCAATATCAGAATATCATCCGAATATCGGACATAAAACACCGCTTCCTTCTCCATTACCCGGTCAAATTCTGTCATATAGATATTTGAGAGAATCGGCGAGATGGAAGAACCCTGATAAATCCCCACCCTTTTCTCGACCAGTTCACCATCCTTATTCAGAGAACAAGCCTGCAGCTGCTGCATGATCAGTTCCAACACATCCGCTTCCTTTATTACCGCAGCCAGCTTTTTCTTCAGCCGCTCATGCTGAATATGGTCAAAAAAACCATCGATATCCAGTTTCCCAACCCAACTTTCCGCGTGAATTTCAATATAACGATGAATGTTTTCCACGGCAACCATAGCTGACCGGTCATTTCGATAGGCATAAGCACACTTAGAAAAGCCAGAATCGAACCACTTATTCAGCTCAATTGCAATAGAAGTCTGCACTACCTTGTCACGCATAGTATACAGACTGATCTCCCGATCCTTTTCTTCCTTTATTATATGTACCAACTTTACAGGCTGCACGCGATACTGATGGGCAACCAGTTCCAGATTCAGCTGGCGTATCTCAATCCTGATATTTTGATCGAATTGGTCCCATGTCACATGATCCACCCCACAGGCAGGCTTATTCCCCATCACCTTTTTCCATGCAGCCATTAATTTCTGCTGATCAATGATTTTATTATAAATGCTCATACGTTCCCTTCTCTTTCATATCTTTCTCAGATCACGATCACACGTTCTGCCTCTCCCGAAATAAAATCCGGAGTTCCAAAGGTTACCACCTTCGCATAGTCGTCTCTGCCTATCTCATAGATACGGACGTTCACATCTTCCTTACACTTTTTGGTCAAACTCTCCAGTTCATTGCAAAGCTTCCGGTACCTCTGTTTGTCAAGATCACATTCAAACACACTATACTGAATCCGCCGTCCGTAATTGAGCAGCGTATCCGATACTTTTTTCCGATATTTATTCGATGAAATATCATAACACACCAGATACATTCTATCTTCTCCAACTATACGGAACATACTCCTTCTGTTCCCTGACAGCTTTTTTCAATTTGCTGATCTGTTCTTTTAGGATTTCCCGAAAACTTCTTCCGTCTGCCTCCGATACCGGCTGTGTCATCCATTTTTCATACTCCACGCAGAACTTCTGAAAACTCTTTTCCCGCAGCAAAACTCTTTCTTCCTCAAGATCAAAGTCGTATTCGCTCATCATCTGCTTATTGAACAACCGCAACACCAACCGGTCTGCCACAGGCTGCCGAAATTCCTCCACCAGATCCAGTGCCAGTGATTTTCGTCCATAGCGAATTCCATGTAAAAATCCAAGATAGGTCTCAAAGGATTCTGCCTCCAGTACTGCTGCAACCTCCTTTGTCAAAAATGTGTAGGTCAAACTCAGCATCACATTGATCGGATCCTTCGGCGGCCGTCGGTTTCTTCCATGGAATTCAATTTTACAGCGAAACATATGCCCATATGCACGGAAATAGATTGCACTGCATATACCTTCTACCCCCATAATTTCATTGGAGGTTTCTTTTTCCTTCAGAGATTTCAATACCCTTTCCATTTCACGGAGATCATTTTTATGGTCGTATTCATCCTGATTCCATCGAAAGCTGCGGATTAGTGCAATCTGATTCTGAACCTTGTTTTCCACGATGCGCCGCGCCATATCCAATCTCCGGTCAACAGACCGATACCACTCATGCTGTGCCAGCCGCAGGAAAATATTTTTGGAGGAATCCGCCGCCATATGACCGATATATGCCCCGGAACGTTTCAGATAGCTGACATCAATCCCCTCCTGCATAAGGAAATGGAGTGCCTGTGTAGTCACTTGCACATTTCCGACAATATTAATATTGGTCACCTGAAATACCGGCAAATCCGCCAGTCTTTGTCCATCTTTTTCAACCTGTATCCGCTTTCCACATTTTTTCACATAAGCACCCTGTTCTTTTACATACAAGACAGACATGATATCACCTTTTCTGATAGTATCCCGAATCTATCGGTGACAGCCATTGAAACTGTTTTTTGTATACTTCAAAATTAATTTTCTCCAGCTTGCAGAAACCCTGAAACAGTTCAATTACAAACTGACTGAATTTCTGGTAATCCCCTTCATCAACCGGTGCCAGACCATGCGCAAAAATACTGTTATTACGCAGCGAAACCATCATTCGAATGCGCTTGAGCATAGGAACACCTTTCCGTTCATCAAATATCATGGGATCCTCCAATGCAGCCAATAGTATGTATCCTTCCAGCAGAGAAACCTGCTCCGGCAGGTAAGAGGAATTGCACTTTCCAAACAGTTCTTTTTTCAGTTCCACTACCTTATTTTTTATTGTTTGAAACTTTTCCTCTGTGATCTGTTTTCCGTTCATAATCATCTGACTGTAATCCATTCGGGAAACAAACAGAGCATACAGAGATAATCTTCGTTGTTCAATCATTTCCAATAACCGATATAACAGGAGCGTTGCCATATCATACTTGCCCTGATATTCCCGAATCATCGCGTTCTGATACATGGTAAACATCAGCGGAACAATATACTCCTTCTTTTGCAAAATTTCCGCATTCCGCTTCTGTCTTGTCAGGTCAGGAATTTCCTTCAGATATCTTAAATATCCTTCCTGCACCGCCAGTTCCTCATACAGGTCAGTCAGCACAAACTTCCAGTTATTCTTCATGTCCCGTTCCAGTTCCCGCAGAAGCTCTGCCATGGATGCCTCCGCATTTACAAAATCCAGAGCATCCCAGTTTTCATACACCTGTGCCAACAAATAGATAAAATTCAGCTCCTGACGTACAGACGGATCCGGTACTGTTTCCTTCAACTCTCTCTGGTTCCCGCATAGTTGTACTGCTCGAACAATTCAACCGCCTTATCCACTTCCAGATCCCCAAAAATATCCATCGGATTTGATATATAAAACAACCGCTCCGAACCTGGAAAAGGCTTACGAAAATCCGTCATATACTGCCTGGGTCCCACATAAATCATCTGCACATGAACCACAGCTCCGGCCATGGCCGCTGCCGTAGACATGGCCTTCGTACCTCCGGTAAAATCAATATAGATTTTCTCCGGTTTCCCCCATGACAGATAGCACCGTTTAATCTCACGGTAAATATCCGTTGGGTCTGTCTCATTCACCTGACTCTTTTCTATTCTCGACAACCTCAGCTGGCAGAAATCAACCACCTTATCCAACACCGGCTCTGACTTTTCCGTATACAAAAACAGAATCCGCTCCGGCTGCAGTAAGGAAATATTCAGAACTATCGGTTCAAATGAGGTGCCTACTGACATAATCAGAAATTTTACTTTCCCCGTCACTGTACCTTTATTATTCCGAATATATTCCATTGTAATATCATCCATCAGTTCCAGTTCATAATACTCCTCCGCCTTCTTTCTCTGCTCCAGAGTCTTCCTCTCCAGTTTCATCCACTCTTCTGTTTTCTTCTGTAATGACTTATTCACCTGTATGATCTCCTTTCCCTCATGGAATCAACTTTTTTGCTTAATTTGCATCTCTCACTTGATCCCATGACTAACTGATTTATTTCATATAGATATCATACCGCATCAACAGTCCTATAACCATTCAACAGCTATGTGAGTTACCTTCTATCACACCAAAGTATAAGGGGTACTTTTCAGAATTCTTTCTTTTTGAAAACAAAGAGACATGTTTAAGAGTGAAATTCTTCATCAGAAATTCTTTTAGATTAGCAAAAGTCGAACTGCAGTTAGAACATAGATTTGAAAAACAACCAGTATCGCCAGACGCCAGACCTCCACAGACACTTCTGTCGCAGTGAAGTAATGGCTTCACCGCCTGCATATATGATTTCCAAAGCCACAGAAACCGATAAATCACTTGAAAAGAAATACCAGTCTGTGCCTCTTTCTCCAATACCGTTTGTTTTTGGATAAAGACATTTTTAATGATTGTCAGCATCACTGAAAGTGAATATATGCAAAATGGCACCATATCCCACGTCAAAATAGCATGCGTACTGCCACATGCCCCACATCTCAGACGCAGTATTGAAATCTTTCTCTCTTCTATCTTATCCTTTTCGAGCACACATAAAAACCGCTCATAAGAAGCATGCCGACGCAATTGTCCCTCTTTCTTGCATTTCGGACATGCGTATTCCCAGACTCCATAATGACCAGCTATCTGTTGATATGAATGATATGTATGATTGAAGTCAATAAGCATATTATCACAACCTGATTCCAATATAATAAACGGTCTTCGTCGAACTCCTTCTATCTTTACACACAAAGTTCCAAGTTCTTTTTCACTCCCCTCCCGGGGTCTTTTTCAAGGACCCCGGGAGGTTTCAATGCCCTTTATCGGGCTTATTCCATTTCTACCACTTGGTGTATTGGCAATGCTGCTACAAACCTCATGTTTCAATGCCCTTTATCGGGCTTATTCCATTTCTACTTTGAAGCTGATGAGAGTGCAAAGGAAGTACCTGAAGTGTTTCAATGCCCTTTATCGGGCTTATTCCATTTCTACGAAACGGTGCGAAAGTCTTCAATACGGTGAAAGAAATGTTTCAATGCCCTTTATCGGGCTTATTCCATTTCTACATATACATTATTCTGTTCGTAATGGCAGTATATGCAATGTTTCAATGCCCTTTATCGGGCTTATTCCATTTCTACAGTACCTTCCTGAGACCCTTGCTTTTTGCGGCTTTCTGAGCCTGTTTTTGCAGGTATTTGACTGAATATTCTGAAAACAGAGTTTTTGACCTCAAAAAGCAATTTGGGTTCACTTTTCTTATAACCTCAGCACTGTTTCTATCTTTATATTTGGAATACAAATCGCAACATTAATAATTTGCTTTATTTATTCTTATTATCAAATTTTGCTATAAGTTTTGGAATTTCTGCCATAATGGTAGATGGATTTTCAAACTTACTGCAATCAATTTTTACAAGTATATGGTCAGGGCTTTCCTCAAGAAATCTATCATATATATTTTCAAATTCTTTAACTACACCTTGTCCTCTTATAAATAGTGTAGATTTGATATGCCGCTGGTCATCATAAAAGTGCAAGAACGCACAGGAATCATCAATTACCACTAATTCAAAATTATTATCTCTGTCAGTAAGATATAATTCCATAGAACCTCCAGCAGTGTCGAGAACTGTTTTTAAAATATCTGACTCCTTTTCTGGCTCGTTCATACACATTATTCGTTTACAGATTACATCTTTCTTTTTGCCAAATCTACATACTGCTTCAAAAAAATCACTATGACTTGTACTAATAGCTTGAGGTGCAAACCGAGAGGTTCTAATTGAATGTTCGGCTTTCCTGGTCATTTCGCAAAGAGTATCAAATGCTTCTTTTTCACCAGATATATACATCGCAGAACCATTACGATACATATCTCCTACTAAAGATTCAATATGTTTAGGCATCCAACTATTAGTAACATTATAAATCATCTCCAACTGTCTATCAATATCTTGATGAAATAAATCTATCTTTTCATTAATATGTGTAATCACTCCCTGCATTGTCATTCCCTTGGGAAGAATTGCTTTATGAAGTGCGGCTGTGACAGGATTCTGATATTCATATTTTTGCTCATTATAAGTGTTAATAATACTCTTTAATTGATTCTTAAACTTCGCCAATGCCGAAGATTCAACTTCACAGCCATCTGTATAATTCAGCATATCATCTAAAGGATATTTAAAAACCCTTTCTTGCTGTGTATCAAACGGTAAGCCTTCTTCCTTATTATTTACTTTTTCCCTGGATGCGATAGAAATACAAGGCTTTGTTGTAGCGTGTCTTAATGCTAACTCATAATAAACATTAGCATTATTATTCTCTAACACTGCTATTACTAAATCACAATCAATAATGTGCGCTATAACATCACTGGTAATCATACCTAATTTATTTATATCATCTGCTCTTATACAGTCCTATCCGAGGTCATTTAATACCTCATATTTCAAAAAGGCACGTACCTTATCTGCAAAATCTCGTGCTTCGCTTCCTTCTTCTCCGATAGGTGAAATTAAAAAACATTGCTTTTTTGTCATAGAACTATCCTCCTTTCCGTATTTTGAACAACATATTATCAAATCGAACCACTTGAACTATAAAACAGACGAAAAAATTTATTGAGTATAGTGTTATCATAAAAGCAACAAGAATCTAATTCACTACTTATATTATATCTTCTTTTTATAACAATGCAATAACTACAATGAATAAGTAGTGAAATATTAGTTTCTTTCCATTCTCACCCCTTCAAAAAACGGGATCATACTCTAAAATGATTCAGGTGTCAAAATCAATACTGGAGTTTTGGCACCTGACCATAATATAACAGACAATTGATTTCTAATGTTTCTGCCCTTTATCCTTATTTGCCACGACCTGCTGTACTTCCGGAAGTGGCTTTGTTCTGCTTTGGTATGCCTTTAAACTCATGTATTGGAGTTGGTTTTTATCCGGTATACAAGTTGAATCCTTCATAATGAAGAAGTCCCGGATTGTCTGCAGTTTATCAATCTGTCTGCCGAGTTTAGCGGTAACTTCCTGCTTGTAGGCTTCGATAAGGTGATCCGCATCCTGAGTTTCGAATGGATCTGCAAAAAGAGGGAGTTTCAGACTGTATGCCTTCTGAAGATCCACGGTTTTTACAATGATATCAGAGACGGACACCGCACCAAAACCGTAGGATTTTGCTTTTCCAACGTTCATCCAGGAATTTCTCTCGAGGCGAAGGCTCCATAGGAGAAGCCCCAGCTCGGTTCTGGTCAGATTTTGGAATCGAATGTTCCCCTTAAAAACAGTTCCTTTCGGTAATGCTTTGATATTGGAATATACCTTGTCATTCTGCACAGGGAATTTCGGAATGTCGATTCCTCTGTGCAGCCAGTACTGTTTGACGCCCCGAAGTTCAAAACCATCGGTATTGTAGGTAGTTTCACCTCTGTTTTGCTTCAGGTAGTCCAGATAGCTGGTTGGCTTCGGCTCTGCCAGAATAACTTTATGTTCTGTCTCCCGTTTGATCGGACGATAGGCGATGGCATCAGAGAAAGATACTTTCGATTTATATCCAACTTTCCCGTCAATAGTTCCGAACAAAGATTTTGCATAGTCAAATCTGCTGGTCCGCTGTCTATAACCTTCCTTCACCGTGTAATCATAGAACAGACGCAGCCGGGGAGTAAACCCTAAATACAGCCGCTTATCCAGAAAAATATAGAAGACCGGTTTTACCTCGTCACCTTTCGGAAGGTTGAAGAATTCCGTGTTTTTAAATCGCTTCAGTGTATTTTTCTTCTTTTCAAAGTCTATGCGGAAGGCTTTTTCATCCTGCCTGGGAACTTGAATCACAGGCTTTGTTTTGTCAATCTCCGGTACGATATACAATGCTTTCTTCATTTGCATACTTCCGGTACAGACAAGCGTACCTTTCTCCTTCAGTACTTCCGGTTCTTCCACTGCAGTTACATTTTTCAGATTCTTAACCTGATAGGAAACCGGATAATATCCCGGTTGATAGCTGCTATTTTGTGTGCCCTTATACTGAGTCCCTTTCCCATATCCATTCTTCTGGAAGCCTTTGCTTACATCATGCTGAAGAACTTCGGGATGATTTACAAAGTATGGAAAACTTACTGCCCCCCCGCTCAGGTCTTTTGCAATGGCACGCTCACTGAGCACATAGTAATTCATTTCCTGCAATGACTCGCTAATCTTATCCACTTTCGTATGATAAATCACATAATCTTCCCCTGATTTTGCAATATACCCGGCTTTTACATTTGTCAGTATGCTCAATGGTTTTGCCCCGGGTGTAACTGGCATCGGTTTGGAACCCAACACATCATTATAGCGTACTCTTTCTGCACCTCCTGCAACATTACGGTACATCAGACGATAATCATCAATGTCATCTTCAAAACCGGAAAGCCCCAGAATCTGTACATTATTTCGAATCAGTCCACGAACCGTGCTGCCCGGCAGCGCATACTTGTTTCTTGCATTACGGACAAAATCATGTGCGTCAGTACCGTCATCTACAAATACAGGAGTTTCTGCAGTCATGGTATAAGAAATTTCTCCGGTCAACAGGTCTTCGCTCATGTTTCCGCGGACTTCCATCTGTGAGGGGGAAACAGGGATGGTCTCCGTGTGAAACGGTACAAAATTATAAGGGGACGTAAGAACAGAGGCATCCTGACCATTTCTGTCATTCTTTCTATTTCCACGCTTGCTGCCATAGTTCCCTTTTCCGCTGTAACTATTGTTTTTACCGAAACCATTCTTATTCTTTGCTTTCTTGCTCTTATCGTGTTCTTCCTTCACACGATCTCCGCCTCCGTTCATTTGCTTTTTTAATGCACTAAGATCAATATCAATCATTAGCTCCCTCCATATCCGCCAGTCGGAGCAGTCTGGTGTATGCCACATAAGCCTGTCCGTCCTTATCAAAATCCATATATTCTTTTGCAACAAGCATTTCCTTTCCGGTAACTTTCCGGAATTTATCCATGAGACGATATGCTTTTTCCAATGTATGTGCATCAGACAATTCCGCATCATCAATCAGAACAGCAGACAGAAGATCCTCATCACGATAGATATGGAGTTGTCCCTGTTCATCGAAAAACCATGCTTCCTGTACTTCCTTCCAGTCAATCTCAGAGACCCGGGCAGTCTGATCCAAAATCACTTCACTGATTTTATAGATCAGGCAATACTCATAGTCTGCATAAATATTTTTTGCTTTCTGAAAGTCAAGAGATTTCACTCTTTCTTTTACGCTCATCTCTCCATTCATTTTACTATGCCTCCATATTCTTTCAGTGCATCAAATGCTGTAGTGAGAATTCCTGCGGGATCCTTTACTTCCGGTGCATCGCCAAAGAAAATAATTGCTTTTCTCTGATCTGAGATACGTAAGATTTCCATCGTATCTACTTTGATCATGCCTTTTCCAATGCTGTATCCGCTTCCCAGACTCATGGTATGGATCGCCAGATCACGAAGGGCCAGCGTCAACAGAGCCAGTGTTTCCTCCGGCTGATTGCTGTTTTGTATCTCTATCTTCAGAACCATATCACCGGCTGCATCTTTTTCACTGAAAAGTCCATTGTGAAAAACCCCTCCGGTAAATTTGTCGATATGGATCCGATGGAAGAGAGGCATTTTGTCATTGGACTCCCTATCTCCGATGACAGTATCCGAAAAAATCAGATTGCCTGTGTTTCCAGTCTCACTGTCATCATTCCCGGTTCCAAAAGCCAATGCAATCAAAGAATCCTTTTCCAGATAAGAAGCAATCTTTTCCATCTGACTTCGGAGAGCACCCCGTAGGGAACTTCCCGGAACGATATAGTCCCCGTTGGCATTCTGAATATTTTCACTGTCCGGTGCATTTTTACCAAATTCGTTGACAGCGATTCCTTTTACCAAAATGCTGCCTTCGGTCGTACCTTTTACGATAACAGTATAAGCCTTACACCTGTCTGCTACCGCAGGCAGGCTTTCTATCCTTGCATCGTCATAGGCATCTTCCGTCAGTTCTTCCTCCATGCTCCAGTCCTCTCTTCCTTTCGGAACCGTCAGGTCAAATTCCTTATATAACAGGTTGGAAAGGTGTACGCATCCCGCACCGCTGCTTCTTTTTGCCCCAAACTGCAGACCGCCATCCCGAAGCACTCCCAGAATTTTGTCAATGGTTGCTTTGAATTCAGGCTTATCTTTCTTGCTGTAAAGGTAAATCGTAAAAGTAAATTCTGCCCCGGCACCGATGTACTCCATATTGAATTTTTGCCCGGATTCATTGGCACTGGCTACAGATCCGGTTCTTCGATTGATCCGTACATGAGGACGAAGTTCCATAATTACCTGTCTTGTAAAAATGCCATCCGAAATACGCACACGGCTCTGAGATTCTATTGAGTCCATGATTGCAGATCCAAAAAGTTTTTCGGTCAATTGAGGTTCTATACTATTACAACAGCTGCGGAATACGCCTGCAATGCTGGAGGCCTGAATAAATGGGAGACCATTTACCGGATGAATCAGAACCTCCTCAGCTCCGCCTACCGAACTGCCGATATGTAATGGTCCGTCACAGACTGCAGTCACAATGTATTTATGAATTTTATTGTAATTCAGACCCTTCATAGTCAGCCCCCTTCCTGTTATCATGTCTTATTAACTCCGTCAGATACTCCAGCTTCATACGATCCAATTCTTTTTCAGTCAATAATTCACTGACTGCAATTCCCATAATGGTTTGATTTCCGACACCCATATATTTGGCATAGGAAGTGCTCAAAATGTTCCATACAAACGCAAAAAGCGGCTTCACACTGGAGTCTTCTTTCTGAATGTTCTGTCTTTGTTCCTTCTCCATTGCATGGTCAAAATAGCGTCTGATGGTCTCCTTTGCATTTTCCGTATTATATTTATTGGCGGTAATCAGGGCTTCCAGCTTGCCGATCTGGCTGTTGCACAGAGTCCCTTTCTGCATACCCTCCACAATCTTCTGTTCCATCGCCTTTTTCAGAAGATGACGGTAATAATTGGCGGCAGCGATCCGGATCGTGTCAGGATCCTGAATCTTCTTCAAACCTTTCTGGCTGATCAGTCCTGTTTCTGTTCTTCTCCCTTCCAGCTTCCAGATGATCTGCTCGTAATCCTTCAGAAATACCACCTGTCCGAAACCTTCATTTCTGCGAACACCAATGCCGGATTCCATAACCTCCCGCATTTTCTCCGGAGTAAGCAAGCCTTGATAGGAGAACTGGAATACACTGCCCTGCTCATACATCGGAACAGAAGGAATCTTAACCCCCAGTTTTCGATTGTAGCCGTGGATGGATTTTGTGGAAGTAGCGCAGTATTCTATGCGAAGCTCTGATACCCCCAGTTTCTTCTCCAGCGTTTTTAAATGAAGCCCTGCATATTCTCCTGTCTCATCACGCATTACCGTATGGGAGTAAAGCATCATATAACACTTGTCTTTCAGGGCATGTGAGGGAGCATTCACTGCAAATGGAGTGTCCTCATACGATACAAAGTTCTTTGAAAGGATCTCACACTTGCCAAGCCCCGAGCTTCTGGCATTTCCAAGGATCAGTTCATCGCCAAAAACACTTTCTATCAGATCCTTTACCTTGTCATCTGCAATTACAATATATCCGGTAAAGATATGTCCGGCGGATATATAATCATTCCGAAAAACGTTTCGCTTTTCATTCGGATTTTCTAAATTAAATTTGATCTTTAAATCAGAACCGGTATCCACGCTATAATAATGAATCGTATCATCCTTAAGATAACAGAATTCGCCAACAGCGGCCCACTTCATGCCCTCATCAACTTTTCCCTCAAGCATCACATTATGAATCTGCTTCTTCCCGTCCGCTTTGGTTTTATCTTCATAAAAGCCCTTCAAGGATGGCAGCAGTTCTTTGCCGTCTTCACTGGGATAGGCATTCAGAAAACGAACACAGCTGGAAAAAAGCGCTGTTTTTATCTCCTCAAAATTTGGATGATTTACCAGTGCCGTGATCACTGCTCCGCGAATTGCAGAACCCGTGATATATTTCAGGGTATTTGTCTGACCGCTCTGACTGGTACTGTTATCCGCAATGCGAAGCGGTTCTATATTTTTCAATTGATATCTTAAATACTTTACCATCTGACCTCCTCTAATACCGTAATCCGAACTTTCCCAAATCCCCGGTTTCTCATGCTTCCAACCCACTTGATCATACCCAGCACCTCTGTCACCAGATTCCTGTCGGCTTCCGGACAGGAAATCTCGCTGTAGAAAGAAAGCCCCTGATCCACACAACGGACACTTCTTAAAGACCCTCTTGCCGCCACTCCATTTTTCTCAATTTTAGTAAACGTTCTTACATTGGTGAGGATATCCGTTACGATTTCCGGCTTACCAATTCCGATTTCTTCCAGAATTGTCTTCCTTGCCGCCGGTGCCATAGTAAAGTCAGAAAAGATGATCTGCTCATGATCGTCATCGGAGAGGCCCATTCCAAGCAATTCCGTAACAATCTTCCGAATCTCTGTTTCACTTTTTCCGCACAATTCCAAATAACGCCCCAGTTCTTCCCGGAAAATTCCTTTAAATGTGCCGCCCTTATAATATGGAAAGCCATTTCCGTCACACAGGATTGAAATGTCCTCTGCGCCTGGAATACTGCTACCGTTTCCGAAGATGGCATCGGACAATAACATCATTTTGATATTCATTTTTATCATTTTATGCTTACTCTCCTCTCTCCAGGCTCAGATAAGTGTCCATCAGTTCAATCGCATCAAACATAGCATTTGCATCCGCCAACAGTTCCTCCATACGGTTAAAACGCAGGTAATTGGCAGTGGCTGTTTCTCCTGCCTTTAATGCTCCATGTAATCCCTTAATCTTTCCTGTGGGATAAACATCCTCTTTTTCCTTTAACAAAGTGATCAGCCGCTTGAAATCGCTGTACTTTCTGCCTTCCATTTCTGGCCTTTCCATGATTTCATCCGGTGCTGTTACCAGATAAGGGCGCATGCATATTAAATTTCCATCCGAGTTTATGTAGTTACGCCGAATATCCTCCAGAAAATCTCCCATCTCTCCAAACTCAATGTGCCAGTCGATAGAAGAAACCGATCTGCCATTGTCCTGCGGACTAAGCTTGCTGCCAAAGGCCTTTGCACTTCCGCAAAGCTGTTCCGCCAGTTTATAGGCTTTATAAAACGGAAACTTCGCATGAACCAAAGCTACTCCGGCACAGGCGGTATACGGCTTACCATCCGCCGCATTTGAGATCTTATTTAACTCCTCTATAAAGATGACCGCACATTCGATACCGATCCGTCCTTCCGTCACGAAACAGATATCATCACCGGCTGTAATAATTCTTCGTAATGGAAAATGATTGTCCTCAATACTTAACGCTTTCAGTTTCCCATGTTCCTGATTCCTTCCCACAATCATCGCCATATTCCGGAACGCCTGTTTAAAGTCCGCATCAATGCTTTCGCTGAATTTACGAAGATTCTCTTTTGTAGTACCCCATTCTGACACACCGATCATATCATAGAATTCATCCACACGCTTTCCCATACCATTTCCATCCACATGAATCACTGCGATAAAATTAGATTCGTCGCGTGACCCTCCCAGTTCATCAAAAACCGTAACTGGAATTTTTCCCTCTGGATAAAAAGATTTTTCTACTTGACACTCGTTCTCCCATATCCTCTTTTTTTCTTCCGATTCTTCCGCTTCCGTAAGAACCTCCAGTGTCGTCGAATCAATTTTTTCCACCCCGTAGCTTCCCTGATGAAAATAAGACAGCCGCTTCTCTTTCTTTCCTTCCAGCTCACAGATTAGCTCCTTTATATTTTCCCTTGGAGACTTTTCCTCATCATACGAAATGGTTCTTGTAAAAACCAAAAGCCCATCGAAGTCCCGGTAAATAGTTTCAGTAAGCTTCGCCACGCACCGGTATGCCTTCTCCTTCGTCGGAAACTCCAGAATCGTATGACCGCCCCCGGAATAAACCATATTTTTTTCATCACTATACCCGGTATCTCTTAAAACTTTCGTCAGATACTCAGGACTCAAAATCCTTGCAATCACTTCGGAATTGACAATATTCTCCTTAAGTTTATTGCTTGCAAATATATATGCCTGTTTTTGGGATACTTCCAGTATCGTAAGGTATCGCTGCATATGACCCCTCCTTTGTAAGAGTGCTTATTTGTATCTTTATAAATTTTCTTTTGGAAAACAATCCGGTTTGTCGTATTCTCAAAATTGTCGAAATTCAAATACCGAAGTTTTCCGTATTGTTCCGTCATCCAGGCGTTCCTCAAAAACTTTACGCTCTGAGCAGACGCACACACAACGGATGCCAACGGCCTGCAATCGTCTGATCCATATAGCCGGCCGTACTCCGCCTACAGGCTTTGAACCTTCTACCCGCGGAAACTTCGTAACAGCGCCCTTCATATCCAACTGGGGGTTAGGGTTAGAAGTGACTCTTGTTGCTGTTGTTCTTTCCTCGCCGCTGGTTCTCCGCCACCACCAACCAGACTGAATACCTCCTCTATCTCCTCATGAAACTGCCTGGCATCCAGCAAATACTCACTGAGCAGAAGGATTTGATCTTCTTCAACAGCAATCACTCTCCAGATAATTTCCCCGGATTCTCCATTGTACCCTGTGGAATATCTTCCAAAAGCCAGCAAATCTGAGTGCTGCAGGGAATCGTCAATTTTCTTTTTTATCTCGTCAGTATCATAGATGGTTTTGCTGATCGGCGTCTTGCTTTCCAAATCGAAACCTTCTTATCGAATCCGAATCTTCCCGAAACCAAAATGTGTATTTTTTCCCAAATGAAATACCTCAGCTGCCAACAGCAGATCCAATACCTCCTCATCTATGGATGTCATAACCACTGAACCACGGATTCCTCTCAGAAACATACTGCTTTCCTGCCGATTGGAAAATCGCTTGACATTAATGTGTTTCACAGTCTGATTCAGAATTTCCGGAACCTTAAACGCATACTTCATCAGTTCTGTATTGTCAATATTTTCGAAACAACTCAGCATATAAAGCCTGCGGCACGCCGCCTGAACAATCGCATCTGCATCAAATTTCTGTAAAAACTCTCCGTGGTATTTCATAGTTGTCGCAGTCTTAAAGACGACGGTATAGGTATCCTGATCTGCTGTAACCAACTTTCTCCTTGCTTCTACATAAGATTTGAGATTTTCCGCCTGATAATCAGTCATATAGATGTTGTTTCCATCCATAATACTCCTGCCCCTGGTGTTGGTGATCCTCTTGATTACGAATCTGGCATGATACTTCCCCAGTCCATGATTACCCAAAGCATAGATTGCTGACAGATACTCACTCAAATAGACAATGGTCTTTCCAAAGAGGAGCAGCTTGAACTCCATCTCTTCTCCTGCTTCCATATGCTCCTGATAATTCTCACACTCAATCACATATCCAATGCTGGCACCTGTAGTCATAAACTCCGGCTTATGTATAAAGCGGGAATACATAGTTCTCTGTACAATACACTCCTCCAGAAAATCACATGTTTCACACACCCTGTCCTTAACACAATGCGCCCGCAGAAGCATCTCTCCGATGCCTCCCCTCAGTGCCGAGGTCTTCGAAACCGGAACAATACAATCTTCCGGAAATCTGATCATAAAATTCAGTTTCGTGTACCGAACATGCAAACTTTTCTCCAGTAAATCATTCATGAAGCACGGTATTCCTTTCTATTTAGCCTGTAATAAAGGTAACATTTTTTTGAATCTTTCACTTGATCATAGTTCCACCCCCTCCGATAAGACTTCTGATACTCAAATTTCATGCACATTTTCTATGATCCTCTTTGCCATTACCCACGATTACTCTGAAAACGTAATCTCTAAAGCAACCTATAAAACAGTAAAAAAACATTCTCAGTGTCAGACTGACATTCGAGACAGTTATTTCTTATTCGCCGTGCTGGTGATAAGTTTAGTATAACGGATTAGAGGAAGAGTGTAAATGGGAAACAAAGATATTTTACATATTTTTATATAACGGCAATGTTACTGGATAGGCTACAAGAAACTAAGCAGATCTTTTAGGGCCATATAAACTGAGCCTGCTGCCAGAATGACGCAAACGTATCCGGATGAATTCAGGCAAAATAGAGCCTAAACCTACTGTTTCAGATTCCCGGCTCGTTATTACTACTTATATAGTTTAACCTTCTCTTAGCTTTTTACTTCATCAGCAGTTCTGTCCATAAACCCGTGGATTGCCTATGCGATTATACTTAAGGTGTCTAATCAAAAATAGTAACTAAAACTACAGAAAATCAAGTTGTATTAACTCATGGTCATTTTGGCTGGAATGTGGTATGATAGACAATCGAGAAACAGTACCCTGTTCTTCTCAACAAAAACGAAAGGATAACTGAAAATGACATATGATTGTTTAATCATAGATGATGAAAAACTGCTTGCAGACAGCACAGCGGAATATTTCAACCTGTTTGGTGTTAAAACCGCGCTCGCATATAGTGCTTCAGATTGCAGAAACTTTTTCAAGGAAAACACAGCAGAACTACTTTTGCTTGATATAAACCTCGGTGACGGCAGTGGTTTTGAGCTGTGCAAAGAGCTCCGGGAAACCACGGAAATTCCTATTCTGTTTATCTCGGCACGGACAAGTGACGACGATCAGATCATTGCGCTGAGTATCGGCGGCGACGATTATATTCAAAAGCCCTATTCTCTCAGCGTTTTGTTAGCAAAAGTTAAAGCGGTACTCAAACGCTGTAAGCGCAAGGACGCGCCGATGTACACCGATGGATATTTGACTGTAGATTTTAATACAAGACAGGTTTTGGTCGACGGTACTCCCGTAAAACTAACATCGCTTGAATTTAAGCTGCTGGCCTACCTGATACAAAATGCAGGCCGGATGATTTCGAAGCAGGAGCTTTTTGAAAAGGTTTGGGAGGATAAATTCACAGGCGACGGCACATTGAATGTGCATATTCGCAAAATACGCGAGGCAATTGAACGGGAACCGGGCAATCCTAAATATATTCTTACAGTTTGGGGCAACGGTTACCGGTTTACCGGAGGGAATCCATGAAAAGTCGTATTTTTTTCAGCGGATTGCTTCTGACCTTTTTGATTGAGCTTGCCATACTCATACTGCTTCTGCTTCCAGAGACAGAACATTTACAGGACACAGTGGCCGTCAATGAAGCGGTGCGGACCGTGCAAAGTGATTGGGCTTCTTTGGGGAATCATATCAATCGCACGTCCCTTGATTATGTTGTGCTTGATTCGGACGGAACAGTTTTGTACAAAACAAGACCGGGACTGAGTGAAAGCGTGCATACGGCAATCAGCCATAAGGATACCATCCTTGATATTGAAATTGAAGGATTGCCTGCAGGAAAACTCATTGTTTACAACAATGACGCGCTGATTTTTCAATCAGAAAAACAGACCGTCACTTTTACTGTCATAGCAGCAATGCTCTTACAGTGCGGTATTTGTGCAGGGTATTTTTTCTATATATGGCGCACGATTCTAAAGCCATTTCATAAGTTAGAAGGATTCGCCGAGCGTATTGCGGGAGGGAATCTGGATATTCCATTGGAAATGGATCGGCAAAATCTATTCGGATCATTTACCGAGAGCTTCGATATCATGCGTTCAGAATTAAAAAAAGCAAGAATTGCCGAGGCAAGAGCAAATGCAAGTAAAAAAGAATTGGTGGCAAAGCTGTCTCACGATATAAAAACGCCGGTCGCAAGCATCAAGGCGGCTTCCGAGGTAGGTGCGGCTTTGTCATCGAATGAAAAAACCAGGGAGAATTATGCGCAAATCATCCAGAAAGCAGACCAGATCAACACGTTGGTTACCAATCTGTTTTCTGCTGCGCTGGAGGAGCTGCATGAGCTTTCGGTAACACCGTCGGATTTGAAAAGCGAAGAACTGGGGACTTTACTTGAAAATGCCGATTATCTGCACCGTGCCGTAATACCGTCCGTTCCCGACTGTATGTTATTTGCAGACAGACTCCGTTTGCAGCAGGTATTTGATAATATCTTTGCCAATTCCTACAAATATGCCGATACACAAATAAACATAACGGTAGGTACGGAGGAGCACTATCTTACTGTCTGTATGGAAGACTACGGCGGCGGTATCGACGAGGCGGAACTGCCCCTTCTGAAAGAAAAATTTAAGCGCGGCAGCAATACAAAGGACATCGAAGGGGCCGGGTTGGGGCTGTACATTTCCGATTATTGTATGAAGAAAATGCAGGGACAACTCGACATCGAAAATGGTTCAGCCGGGCTGAAAGTGACTGTCCGGATTGCTTTGGACCGTAGGATTTAAGGGATATTTAAGAATTACATAAAGACCGTTAAGAATTGAAACTCTACAATAGAACGTGTAAAAAGGAGGGCATTCTGTATGAAAGAAGCTTTATTAAAAACTGAGAAATTAAGTAAATCCTTTTCAAACGGCGGCGCTATGCAACACGTTCTGAAAAATATTGATCTACAGCTGTACAAGGGGGACTTTACCGTTATTATGGGAGCAAGCGGCGCAGGAAAGTCCACGCTTTTGTATGCCCTGTCGGGAATGGACACGCCTACCCTGGGCAGGATTACCTTTGGTGAAAAAGTTATATCTGATTTGGATTCCGATGGACTTGCCATGTTCCGGCGCAGCCATTGCGGATTTGTATTCCAGCAAATTTATCTGATCGACGGAATGAACGTCATGGACAATGTGCTTGCTGCCGGACTACTTGTAAGCAAGGATAAAAAAGCGCTTGTAAGCAAAGCAAAAAACTTGTTTGCATCGGTTGATATTTCCGGGGAAATGCAAAAGAAATTCCACACACAGCTTTCGGGCGGTGAAGCCCAGCGTGTGGGAATCGTCCGCGCACTTATCAATTCTCCGGAAATCCTGTTTGCCGATGAACCGACAGGTGCGCTCAACAGCAAGACGGGACTTCATGTACTTGACACACTTACCCAATTCAACGAACAAGGGCAAAGCGTAGTCATGGTAACACACGATATGCGTTCTGCCCGCCGCGGCAACCGTATTCTATACTTAAAGGACGGCGCGATTTTAGGCGAATGCGATTTGGGTAAATATTCTCACGGCGATCACCAACGGCACGAGAAGCTTTCCGCTTTTCTGAAAGATATGGGGTGGTAATATGAGAAAGAGTATTTTGATCGCCCACTCCAATATCCGAAAGGCCAAAGGCCAGACTGCTTCTATCATCGTTCTGATTCTGATTGCTGCTTTCATGCTCAATCTTTGTCTTATGCTTTCTATGGATTACAAAGCCAACTTTGACAGATATCATGATAAACTCAATGCCGAACACGTTACTTTAGCAGTAGATGGCGACACCGATGAATTTCAAAAGTTCCTGTCACAAACACTTGAAAGTGACAGCCGCACCGCAGAGTTCCGTCTGGATCACTGCATGCACATGACCGGTGCATTTTCGTACAACGGCGGCGAGATGAATCTTTGGTGCGTCTTTTTAGAAAAACAGACAGCTTTAACACGCTCTGTCGGCAGAATCGAAATTGTAGAAGAAGGCCCGTTTACAAGCGGCGTATATCTTCCCATGATATATAAAACAGAGGATATTACTGTAGGAAATCCGATTGAACTTACAATTGGCAGCCATAAAATGACCTACACAGTCTGCGGATTTTTCAACAGCATCATGATGGGGTCACACAACTGCACATTGACAGAAATCGTTCTTACGAAAGATAAGTATACAGAACTTGAAACCAGTGGTTATGCGCCGCAGGCAACGCTGTGCTCGGTACGTTTGACCGATAAGGCCGAAAATCTGAACTATGAAGCATCACTGAAAAGTACGATTTCCGAACGGCAGCCTGATATCACCATGGTAAGTAATTGCTATGACACAGTAACGCAGGCTCGATACATTTCACAAATGATCTGTTCGGGAATCATGAGTGCTATGGCGTTCTTTGTACTCTTGATTGCGCTTGTGGTGATCATCTCAAATATCAGCAATTATATACAGGTTCATATGAAAAATCTTGGCGCACTGAAAGCCATGGGCTATACGTCAAAGCAGTTGATTTTCTCCTTATTATTGCAGTTTGCAGGTCTGACTTTCCTTGCGGCGATGATCGGCATCGGAATCTCGTATTGCCTGTTTCCCGAAATTAACGCCATGATGATTGCACAGACGGGAATTCCATATACCTTGCGATTTTTACCCCTTCCACTTTTGCTGTCGCTCGCAGTATTGGGCGGCGCTGTTGTCCTTACTGTATGGCTTACGTCGCGCAGAATCAAAAAAATAGAACCTATTGCTGCGCTTCGTTCCGGCATCCAGACACACAATTTCAAGCGCAATCATGTCCCGCTTGAAAAAACAAAAGCGTCACTAAACCTTGCCCTTGCATTAAAGACCACACTTTCGGGCGTAAAGCACAATATTACCGTTTGTATCACAATGCTTGTGCTTTCACTTGTGGTCGTATTTTCCGGGCTGATAACCGAAAATGTAATTTCAGATATGACGCCCTTTTTGGTTCTGATCGTTGGTGAGACGACAGACAGCTGTATCAACGTGCAAGCCCAAGCGGAGGACGATTTTTTACGGGAAATGCATGCAGACAACCGCGTGGAAAAGGTTTATCTGTACAACTCGCTCAATGTATCCCATGTCGGTGGTACGGAACTTATGGCGACAATCTGCGATGATTTTTCGAAAATCAATAATCAGAACCTTGTGTTCGAGGGAAGATTTCCGAAATACGATAATGAAATCGCAATCGCTGCAAAATACGCAAAGGAAAACAGATTCAAGGTCGGAGACGAAATCGAGATAACGGCAAATGGAAAACAGGAACGATATCTGATTTGCGGTTTTACGCAGATTTCCAACAATCTCGGCAGAGACTGTCTGTTTACCAGAGCAGGATATGAACGCTTAGGAACACTCACAAGCACAAGCTATTATATCAATCTTACCAGTAAAACAGACATCGATGCGTTTAATCTGGAAATGGAAGAAAAATTTGATGACATTGTAAATACAACGGTAAATGTAGACACAATGACAGAGAGCGTGTCCGGCGTATATGTCTCTCTTATGACAATTATTGTGATAGCCATCCTTGTGCTTTCCGCCATTATTATCATTTTCGTGTTGTATCTGCTTGTGCGCACAATGCTGAATAATAAAAACCAGGATTACGGTGTTATGAAAGCACTCGGTTTTACTACAAAGCAGCTGATTTTACAAACGGCGCTGTCGTTTATGCCGGCAACGATTCTTTCTACCGCAGCAGGACTTATCGGATGCAGTTTCATTATCAACCCCTTAACGGCATTGTTCTTAAACGGGATCGGAATCGTAAAATGCACATTCACAGTTCCTGTCGGCTTCATCACAGCTGCAGGTATCGGAGTTGTGTTGTTCGCATTTTTGACGGTCTGCCTGCTATCCTTGAGAATCAGGAAAATTACTCCGCGGGCATTACTTTCAGGGGAGTAAAACGAGTGAGCGATCTCTTATTCTCACAGCCTTTGCATCCATTTCTTTTTTCTGAAAATGACCAATGAAATTATCACACGGATGCACTCTTCCATAGACAAAGTGAAATAGACTGCCGCAATCGGTAAATGGAAAACAAAAGCAGCCAGCAGTCCAAGAGGTACACCAAAGATCCATGTGCCAATCAGGTCAATTACCATTACATAGGTTGTCCTGCCTCCGCTCCTTAAAATCCCGCCTAAAATCATATTCTGCACTTTTACAGGCGCGACGAAGGCATATGCTATAAGCAAATGCCTTGTCATCCGCCTTACATCATCCTCTACCTGAAAAATCAATACATAATAGTTATTCAATATTACTACAAATACCGTCAGCAGAATGGAACAGGCAAGTCCCGTATACATCAGCCGTTTAGCATCCCGATAAGCACTCTTAATATCATCAGCCCCCAGCCGTTTGCCTATCATCACTCCGGCTGCCTGTGACACACCGCTTAATGCCCCAATCACCAATGCCTGCAAAGGATTCGTTAATGTCATGGCGGCAAAGGCTTTTGTTCCCACATGCCCATAGATGGACGCATATACGTTTTCTCCAAGACTCCAGAAAAATTCACACACAAGCAGCGGCATTAAAATAGCCAGATACTGTTTCATATGCCCTTTGTCCATCCTGAACTCAAATGGAATTTTCCATGCGTGTTTCCGGTACAAAATGAAAAATAATACAACCGTAATGATGCAGCCCGACAGCTGTGCCACCACAGATGCCCATGCAGCCCCTTTCACACCCATTGCCGGAAAACCTGCCTTTCCAAATATCAGTACATAATTTAAAACGGTATTTGCGATACTGGCAAAAATTCCGGCATATAACGGTATCTTTGCTGCCTGAACACACCTGAGATATGCAGAAAAAATTGACGTGACTGCCACGGGCAGAAAGCTGAGCGCATATATCCTGAGATATTCCACTCCCCCTTGTACTGTAACTTCATCATTTGTATATAACCCCAAAATCTGAGACGGAAGCATCCTGCTTAATAAAGTAAAGATTGCCGCTAATAGCAAAGAGACTGCTAAATTTGTATAAAAACTTCTTCCTGCTTCTTTTGTATCTTTCTTCCCTATGTACTGCGCTATCATGATACCGGTCACAGATGCAACAGCAGCAATTACCACCGAATAAATAGACGCAAACTTTCCGCCCAGCCCGATACCTGCAATATTGATACTTCCAAGCTGCCCTGTCATAATCTGGTCAACTACGGAAAAGGAAGACTGCATCAGGCATTGTAATGTTACGGGAACTGCAATCTGAAGCAGTTCTTTTTTAAATTCTCTTCCTTCTCCCTTCATTTCCGATTTTTTCCTATCCATTCTACAGCAAAATCTACTAATGCCCTCTGGCTCATCATGGAAAGAATGCCGTTTCCCAAAGGCACATGCCGCACCTGTCCTGTCTGCTCAAATGCCTCTCCGATTGCCGGAAAGTCCTCCCCGTCTACAGCTAATGTTTCATAGGATTTCCATATCCTCTGTCCGTCAACCTTTATGGCACTGCTCTCAATTATCGTATGTTTGCCTGGATATTCGGCCCGTACATCCGCCAAATGCAGGGAAGTATTCTTATCATAACCAACGCCTGCCAACAGTACATATCCATCAAGTTCATACAGCCTGCCAACAGGGGAGCTGTCGCCGAAAATATCAGACAGATCATGGTTTTCTGTCAGATACTGTGCATAATGTCCCCATGCCGCCACTGACCTTGCAGGATGGTCGCTTCTAAGTGTCCCCGGCCACTGCCGGAACATTTCCGCTACCGCTCCCATTGTATTTGTTGGTGTAATCCGCTTGTCATAAGCAGGTATATATTCACGTATAACAGGCCACCATTCTTCTGGTTCCTGCCAATAAACCCCCGCTGCGGGATCTAAGTTTTTCCATGACTGCGTCGGCATCATGATCGTCCCCTCATCACCAACACACTCCAGCAATGCTTCAATCACAGACTGTGCGCCGGCACATACATAACCTAAACTGCTCAGTGATGTATGTACCATGACCACCTGCCCTTTTCTGATCCCCACATCCTTTAAAGCAGTTTTAATATCTTCAGGAGTTACTAATTTTCTTTTATCCATCTTATTATTCCTCCAATCTAGAGCGTGTTTGAAAATTGCTTTCCGCAAGATGTATTCCACAATTTGGGACAAATAGACCGCAAAGTGGGGGATGCAGATTGCGGGAATGAATTTTCAAACACGCTCTGGTACATCGGTTCGTAAATAACTATACCAATAACGCAGAATCGATGTACTATTCCTAACAGTTGTAATAATAATAAAATAGATTGCGATAAAACGCAAAGGTTAAACGCATAACCCCTCACAAAATTCCGTCGTATTTTTGTGCATTTTTTACATCACGCACACTGTCACGCTCTATCAGAATTACGGGCAACCTCACATTTTTCTCTCTGCATTCTCCACTTTTTAACTGATTTAACAGTTTAAGCGCCAAGACAGCTCTTTCCTCATAATCCTGTTTTATCGTGGTAAGCGCTGGTAAACATTTTTCACATTCCCTCACATTATCAAACCCGACTACTGATAAATCCTCCGGAACGGATACTCCTGCACTTTTCAGAAATTGAATAAAATCTATCGCATAATAATCTGATACTGCAAAAACTGCTGTATACTTTTTTATCTCCTCTAAATGTTCCCGATAAAAAATAATGCGTGCTTCCTGCTCCATAGGAATAAGCATAAGCTCTGCATTTTGAATCTCACTTTTTAATCCCAGAAACCTTTCCATATCCATGCAGACATTATTATCCGATATGCAAAGCACTTCCCTATGCCCCATACTTTTCAGATAAGATCCAGCCTGTACCCCGCCGTCAAAATGATTGACCTCAATATTTACGAGATTGCCGGAACTTTCCATATATCCATCATAAACCACAAACGGAATATGCATCTGCTCCCTTAGTTTTTTATAATCCTGCTCACAAAAACCAATCAGCACCATGCCCTCCATATTCCACATTGAGGCAAATTGGGGAATTTTATTCCATTGATCAGTAACTTTAAGCATAAGAAATTTTCCTTCCCGTTCTATCTCTTTTGCCAGTGCGTTCACCGATGCAGAAATAAACTGATCCTCCAGTGTATGTCCCTCATATTTCTCATGGTCATGAATGACCACCCCAATAATTTTAGAATCATTTTGTGCCAAAAGCACCCCTGCCATACTCGGAATGTATTGTCGTTCTTCCAAAAGCTGCTGCACACGTTTCACTGTTTCATCTGATATTTTCTTCGTCTTCCCATGAATAACATTTGACACGGTAGCCGTACTCACTCCCAGTTCCTCAGCAATATCAACAATCCTGATTCTCCCGTTTTTCATATACATCATTTCTCTCTTCCTATAATGTCAAGCCCTAAATTATTGATTTTACGGGTTTTTGGTAACTATTCAGAGCCACCCTCTTCCGATAAAATTTGATACTTCTATTTTAACAGAAAATGAGTCAAAAAGCGAATCGTGTCATGGCTCACTAATCCACAGCCAGATAGCACTTGGCAGTTATACTGAAAAGTTATCCTCTGTTTTAGATAAAACAATGACGAAACAGAAATTTTATGTTCTCTGTTTTCACCAAAAATCAATGTACCCTAAACGGGGGACTGAATAGTTTTTCACCTTTTTATAGAGAAGCGGCAACTTATGTTTCAAAAACGGCATCATGCGTTTGTGTTAATTGATAGCCTGATGGTATTGGAGTATAATATGAGCATCAAAATCTTAGAAAGGTGGTGGGACTTTGAAGATAGAGATTTTTGTTGACGAAGAAGCAACGGATTTGAAAATATCTGTTACCTGTAAGCAACTCTCCCCCGATATAGAGAAAATCTTAGCAACTTTGCGGATGATGAATCATCAGCTTACAGCAAGAAAAGATACCGAAATTTATTTGTTGGATATCGCTGATGTCATTTACATAGAAAGCGTGGATAGAAAATGTTTTATTTATACACTGGATGAAATATATGAATCTGATTTTCGGCTGTATGAACTGGAACAGCAGCTTGAGGAATATGGTTTCGTTCGTGTGAGCAAATCATTTCTTATCCATCTGCAAAAAATCCACTCATTGAAAGCGGATATTAACAGAAAAATTAGGATTACAATGTCAAATGGAGAACAGATTATGGCTTCCCGGCAATATGCTGATGAATTGAAAAAAAGATTAGGAGTGATATAACATGGATAAAAAGAAAAATATTCTCGACTATTTGGCGCAAGTGATGATTGTATTCGGGTTTACAATGCTTGTAATGAATATTCTTTGTCTTGCATGTGGAGATTCTGCAAAAGATTTTTCAAGTATGTTTGAACTTGGAAGTCAAGGTGTTCCGTTAAAAACTACCTTTCAGCTTTTATGTGTTTCATTATTGGTAATTGGACTTAGAATCATTTTCTTTACAGATATGCTGATAAAGAAAATGCCAATCTGGCTAAGAACCATTTGCATGTTGGTTTCAGTAGTCATTGTTATTGCAGCTTTTATCACCATGTTTCACTGGTTTCCAGTAGATATGTGGCAGCCGTGGGTAATGTTTTTTGTTTGTTTCGGAATCTCGTTTCTTGGAAGTTATTTTGTAATGGTTCTAAAAGAAAAAGCAGAAAACAGACAAATGGAAGAAGCGCTGCAACGCTTAAAGGAAAAGGAGAAAAGCAGAAAATGAATGATACGATTATCGCTAAAAATCTTTCTTTTTACTTTGCCGATAAACAGATTTTGAATCAGATTGACTTTCATGTGCAGAAAGGGGAAATCTTTGGATTGTTAGGTCCGTCTGGAGCAGGAAAGACCACTTTGCTAAAAGTTCTGACCGGGCAACTTCAGCCAAAGGAAGGGTATACAGAACTTCTTGGAAAAGATACAAGAAAGCTGAGTGAGGCAGAACGCAGACAAATTGGTACAATGATGGATAATTTTGGATTGTATGACCGCCTGTCTGTATATGATAATATGTCCTTTTATGCGGACATCCGTCATGTATCCCGCAGCGCAATAAACGGAATATTAAAAAATATTGGTCTGTATGAAGGACGAAGCACTACTGTCTCAAAACTTTCAAAAGGAATGAAAAACAGATTGTCATTGGCAAGAGCATTGATGAACAATGCCAGAATCCTTTTCCTTGATGAACCGACCGCCGGGCTTGACCCCGTCACAACACGGGAGATACATGATATTTTATTAAAGCAAAAGAAACAAGGAACAACCATCTTTCTTACAACACATAATATGTTTGAAGCAGAAAGCCTTTGCGACCATGTGGCATTGTTAAGCAAGGGAACTATCATAGAAAGTGGGAACCCATCGGAGATTTGCAGGAAATATAATCACTTAAATAAACTGCAGGTAACCTTGAAAGACGGACATAACATTACATTGGAAAATGGAAGTGCATCCGCCGCCATAGTAAAAGAATATTTGGAAAATAACAGGATTGAAACAATCCACTCCACAGAGCCGACGCTTGAAACTGTTTTTATTGAACTTACGGGAAAGGGACTGGACGGATATGAATAATATAATTGCAATCTTAAAAAAACAACTGAAAGATACATTGAAAAATAAAACAATTCTTATCCAATTCGTTATGTTCCCGATTCTTACTCTGGTTATGAATCATGCAATAACAATAGATGGGATGCCGGAAAATTTCTTTGTAAATCTATTCGCTACAATGTATGCAGGGATGGCACCGTTAACGAGTATGGCAGCTATCATCTCAGAAGAGCAAGAAAAGAATACGCTTCGTGTGTTGATGATGTCAAATGTCAGACCGCATGAATATTTGCTTGGAATTGGTAGTTATGTTTGGCTTGCATGTCTGATGGGGGCGTTTGTAATTTGTGCCGCAGGCAGTTATAAACCATGGGAAAAAGTTACCTTTATGGGCATTATGGCAGTCGGCATTCTGGTTTCGCTGTTGATAGGAGCTGTAATAGGTGTTTGGAGTCAAACACAAATGGGTAGTGTAAATTATTCTGTGTAAACCTCTCAGATTGATGATAAAATCGTAGGTT
>ENA-OZJV01000080-OZJV01000080.1-human-gut-metagenome-genome-assembly--contig:-NODE-80-length-54939-cov-10.973617_pt1 | contig 54939 bp, 62 predicted proteins | sample MGYA00244179_ERZ653756 | MGnify/ENA primary metagenome ERZ653756 (study PRJEB26926, sample SAMN06165332) | human gut metagenome | biome: ENVO:00009003; feature: ENVO:2100002; material: ENVO:00002003...
TGCGCGTGCAAGCACGCTCCGGGTCATGGCTGCTGTACGGGACTTTCATAGTAAACTTTTCGGACCAAACCCCAGAGGAAGCAGCTCTTCCAACAGAAACGTGTTAAATCCTCCCCTTCCATCCTCCAAAATGATGCGAAATTCATCTGGCCGGCAAAACTCCATCATCACCTGGCGGCAGACACCGCAGGGTGAACACATTTGATCCCCTCGTTCTTCACCCTTTCCGCCGACAATTCCAATTGCATCAAATGTACGCTCTCCCTCAGATACTGCCTTAAAAAATGCTGTCCGCTCTGCACAATTGGAAGGACCGTAAGCAGCATTCTCAATATTACAGCCCAGATAGATCTTTCCACTTTTCGCCAGAAGCGCCGCTCCTACCCGAAAACCGGAATAAGGGGCATAGGCAGATTCTCTTGCATGATATGCCAGTTCAATCAAATTTTTTTCATCCATGCTTTTGTTCTCCGATCAGACGGATTGTCTCCGTCAACAGACACTTAAATTCACTTGCCACCCGATCGGCAGTTTCCTGAACCTCCTGATGGCTCAGCGTCTGATTCAACATTCCGGCCGCCAGATTTGTGATACAGGAAATTCCGCAGACCTTCATCCCCATATGCTTTGCAGCCATGGCTTCACAGGCAGTACTCATACCTACTGCATCTGCTCCCCATGCTCTGCACATTCTGATCTCCGCCGGTGTCTCATAATTCGGACCTGTGAATTGCACATAGACCCCCTGCTGAAGGGAAACTCCCATATTCCGGGCTGCCTGCCTGACGATTTCCCGCAGGTCTTTATCGTACACCTCACTCATATCCGGAAACCGTACGCCCAATTCTTCCAGATTCGTTCCAATCAGCGGACTTGGAACCGCCGTCGTGATATGGTCTGTAATCAACATCAGATCTCCCGGCTGAAAACTGAAATTCACACCTCCTGCTGCATTGGTCAGAATCACCGTTCTGGCACCTAACAGCCCCATCAACCGAACCGGAAGCACCACGTCTGCCATCGGATACCCTTCATAATAATGCACTCTTCCCTGCATCGCCACGATCGGGATATCTTTCACATATCCGAATAAAAACCGCCCCTTATGCCCCGCAACCGTAGATACGGGAAACCCCTCGATTTCCGAATATTCGATTCTTTCCACAATCTTCATCTCATCCGCATAATCCCCAAGTCCGGATCCCAGAATCAAAGCAACCTCAGGCTGAAAACTGATTTTCTCTCTGACTGCATCCGTACACCTCTGCAGCTTTTCATAAACTCCATTTGCCATCCCTGCACTTCCTTTCTAATACGACTCCACTCCCTCTTTTGACACCCGGGCATAAATCAGCGGTTTTACTTCCGGCTTCCTGTCTCCGATTTTCACTGCCCTCTGATACCGTTCCTCTGCCGTCTGAAACCGCTCTTTCTCAGAAGCATACATCACAGCAAGCGTATCCCCTGCTTTTACCAGATCTCCAACCTTTTTCTTCAATACAATTCCGGCTGAAAAATCAATTGTACTGTCCTTTGTCTCACGTCCGGCGCCCAACATTGAGGATGCAATTCCGCAGCTTTCCGTATCCATGGATACCATATATCCGCTTTCCTTTGCTTTCACTTCATGTGTATACGGCGCTTTCAAAAAAAGATCCGTATCTTTGATTACGGAACTGTCACCGCCCTGTGCCTCTACCATCGCAGTCAACCGTTCAAGCGCCCTGCCGCTTTCTATCGCTTCGTCAACCATCCTGCCGCATTCCTTCAATGTTCCCCTGCCTGCCAGACATACCATATTGGCAGCCAGTTTTTTGCACACTTCCGTTAAATCCTCCGGTCCCTGTCCGCGCAGCGTATCCACAGCTTCTATCACTTCCAGACTATTGCCAACAGCATACCCCAGAGGAACATCCATATCTGTAATCAAAGCCACCGTCTTCCTGCCTGCATGTTCGCCGATGGATACCATCTCCTGAGCTAAAGCGACAGATTCTTCCACGCTCTTCATAAATGCACCGCTTCCGGTCTTTACATCCAACAAGATACAGTCACTGCCCGCCGCCAGTTTCTTACTCATGATTGATACTGCAATCAGAGGAATACTGTCCACCGTCGCAGTCACATCCCGGAGTGCATACAACTTTTTATCCGCAGGAGCCAGATTACCAGACTGACCGATAATACTTAATCCGGTCCGGTTCACGACCTGAAAAAATGCTTCTCTTGTAAGTGTTGTCTGAAATCCCGGAATGGACTCCAGTTTATCTACCGTTCCGCCTGTATGCCCCAGCCCCCGGCCGGACATCTTTGCTACCTTTACTCCACAGGCTGCGACAATCGGCGCAACAATCAAGGTCGTCTTATCACCTACACCTCCGGTGGAATGTTTGTCTGCCTTAATACCTTCAATTCCCGACAGATCCACCATCTCTCCGGAATGTGCCGCCGCCAGGGTCATGGCAAGTGTCTCTTCTTCCGTCATCCCCTGAAAATAAACCGCCATCAAAAAGGATGCCATCTGATAGTCCGGAATCTCCCCGGCCACATATGCGCGGATCATATACTGAATCTCTTCTTCCGTCAAAACACCGCCGTTTCTCTTTCTCATGATAAGATCATACATCCTCATACGAAAAACACCTCCTTCTCAAAAGACCTGTGAACACCCGCTTATTCTGCACTTCTTCGGGGGTTCACAGGTCTTTTCATCCATTACACGAAAAGATTACAGTAATTCTGCTCTCAATTCTTCTGCTGTTTTCATAGATAACATTGCCGGCGCAATATCAAATACAGTTCTGGCACCAGATTCTCCGTTCTTCACAAGACGATATGCCGCTCTCGCATAACATACTAACACAGAGGACGTAAATTCCGGATTGGAATCCAGTTTCAGAGAATACTCGATCACATGCTTGTTGCCCTCTCTTCCGGTTTCGCCGCTTCGGATAACAAAACCGCCGTGAGGCATCTTGCTGTGCTTCTCTTTCAGTTCTTCCTCAGAGATAAAGGTTACGGTAGTATCATAGTCTGCAAAATAATTCGGCATATTCTTGATTGCTTCCTCAATCGCCTTTTGATCTGCACCTTCCTCAGCTACCACATAACATTCACGCAGATGCTTTTCTCTTGTAGTCAGTTTCGGACCGCTTCCGCTTCTGACTTTCTCTACAGCCTCTTCTACCGGCACAGTATACTGAATACCGTTCTTCACGCCCGGCACCCGTCTGATCGCATCAGAATGACCCTGGCTCACTCCTTTGCCCCAGAAGGTATACGTATCGCCCTGGACCAGAATAGACTCTGCATAAATTCTGTTCAAAGAGAACATACCCGGATCCCAGCCCACAGAGATAATACCAATATGGCCGCCTTCTTTTGCAGCCGCATCCATATTAGAAAAATACTCCGGGATTCTCGCATGTGTGTCAAAACTGTCAATCGTATTAAAATTTTTCACGATCTCGGGTCCGATAACCGGCAAGTCCGTAGCAGAACCTCCGCATAAAATCATCACATCAATCTCATCCTTCATTGTCAGGATATCATCCATCGCAACTACAGGTACACCCTCTGTCATAATTTTTACAGTTTCCGGCGCACGGCGCGTGAAAACAGCCTTCAGTTCCATATCCTGGTTCCGTTCAATCGCCAGTTCAACACCCCGGCCGATATTTCCGTAACCTACAATACCAATTCTGATTTTTTCCATGATATTTTTCTCCCTTATTTTCTGTATCTTCACAAAAAAGTATACCACGCAGATTCCAGTTAGACAATCCAAAAAAATCCATTACAGGACCTCCTCCAGATGAAATCCCGACAACATCGGATTATCTATCACCTTTCTCCTCTGCACATTCTTAAATAAGTTTCCGTCATTTTACATAAGTATTCCGGTTTTTTCGTTGAATCCCCTTCACCTTCGGCTACCGTCAGGGCTCCGCAGATCATACAGGCAAACCGTTTCTTACAGTTTTTACATTCTGCCGGAAGATATATCTGTTCTGTCTTCTCGCAGATCTCCTTCCATCCTGAGAGAAATCCTTCTTCAAAGGGGCGGACAACCGGCTGATTCATCATTCCGCAGGGTGTCATCCTGCCATCCCAGGTAATCCAGAAGGACGACCGGCCTGCCATACACCCCATATGCTCATCGGCTACACGGCTGCATTCCTCTTCCTCCTCTTCCTGTGGAATTCCTTTCTTCATCTGTTTCAGGAAAACTTTGAACTCATCCTCTTCCATCTGGCATTTTTTTGTCCGGAACAATGCTTCCCCGGCAGCTTCCGGCGTAAACCGTACTTCATCGTCTATCACACCGTCTTTTGCACTCCGCACCGGTGGAAACATATAAGATGTCGCATGAACCGGAATCTCTCTCTCCCCGGCAAATGCATAGATTTCCTCCATATCCTCAACATTATATTGAGTAAAACTGGCGTTGATATTGACAAAAATTCCTGCCTGATGTAAAAGATCAATTCCACGTGTCGCCTGGTCAAAGCCCTTCGGATTCCCGCAAAGTCTTTCATAGGTTTCGTTACTTCCGCCGTACAAGGTCACATTAATTTTGGAGGGCGGATAGTCCTTCAGCCATTCCAATGTTTCTTCCGTTATCATCGTTGCATTGGAATTGATAGAGATTACAAACCCCATCTTACTCAATTCCAGATAAATTTCTTTAAAATCTGCTCTTAAGAACGGTTCTCCCCCGGTCAGAAGCAAAAAAAGCATTCCCTGTTCCCGGCAGATCTTCCCCATCTCAATCCACTCACTGGCCGTATATTCCCTGCCTCTTACGCGCATCTCTTCCTCAGACATCCGGATATAACACATCCGGCAATTCATATTGCAACGCGGTGTCAATTCAAAGGTTCCGCTGATCGGAATCTTATTTTTTGCTGCCTTCTGGTAAAGGAACCGGCGCAGCTGCGGCTGACTTTTCTTCTCTGATGCCTTCATATCATTTCCTCCTGGGACTATTGTATCAAACATCTGAGGACATTTACAATCTCTTTTTTATTTATTCTTAAAATGAAGCAGCATCGCCCCGCTCGTTTACCAGACGATACCCCACTGACTCCACACGTCTTGCCAGGCATTCGCGGCACTCGGCTGCTTCTTCACCTGTACAGATTTTATGATCATACAGCTCGTATTGCTTTCTGTTTTTTAACGGAGACAGATTCGGCATTACCACATTGGCTCCGACTGCCAACCCTTTCTCTCTTCCCTGGGGATCCAGAGTACCAAGAGCTGTGGTAGCCGGAAGCAGCACCTTCGGCAGTAAAATCCTGATAACAGACAAAAGAAACAGTGTCAATTCCACACTGCCTTCCTTTTCTTTTGCATATATCGTATCATGATGGGGAATGAATGGACCGATTCCAACCATATGGGGATTCAGCTCTTTCAGAAATATCAGATCCCGGGCAAGATGTTCCGCAGTCTGACCGGGAGAGCCGACCATAAATCCAGCTCCCACCTGATATCCCAGTTCTTTCAAATCATACAGACATTGTTTTCTCACAGCAAGACTCATACCCGCCGGATGCAGTGTCCTGTAATGCGCATCGTCCGCAGTCTCATGCCGAAGCAGATACCGGTCAGCCCCTGCTTTGCGAAACGCCTGATAAGCTTCATAAGATTTTTCTCCAATCGACAGGGTAATGGCACAGTCCGGATACCTGTCTTTAATCGAGCGGATAATCTCTGTCATCCGCTCCTTTGTATAATAAGCATCTTCCCCGCCCTGAAGCACAAACGTACGAAAACCCAATTCATGTCCCTGCTCACAGCAATCGAGAATTTCTTCTTTTGTCAGCCTATATCGTTCTGCCTTGTGATTTCCTTTACGGATTCCACAATAATAACAATCATTTTTACAATAATTCGTAAATTCGATAAGTCCTCTCGTATATACCTTATTTCCGTAATACAACTTTCTCAGACGCACCGCTTCCTCTGCCAGCAGTCTTGTTGTTTCCGGATTTCCTGCCTGACGGATAAGTGCAGCATATTCCGCTTCTGAGAGTTCGTGATCTGCTATCAGCTTTTCTGCGATATCCATTGCTTCTCCCTCCTGCTTATAGCTTACCCTCTGTCTGCCGTAATCGTCAACTGTGATTTCTGTTTTAGATATAATATTCTACAGTTCTGTCTGACTTCATATGAAAGATTTCAAAGATTTTATCTCTCGCCACGATAAATTCATCCGAAGTTCTGTCTCTTTCGTGACCAAGCTGGATATTTACGATACTCTTTATCTTTCCCGGATTGGGTGTCATAACTACAATGCGGTCTGCCAGAAAGACGGCTTCTTCAATATCATGGGTAACAAAAATAATTGTTTTCTTCTCCTCACTGGACAGTTTCCGTACATCATCCTGAAGCTTCATCCGGGTAATTGCATCCAGTGCCCCAAAGGGCTCATCCATAAACAAAATCTCCGGATCCACTGCCAGTGCTCTTGCGATTGCCACACGCTGCTGCATCCCCCCGGATAATTGATGAGGATGTTGATTCTTAAACTTACTCAAGCCCACAAGATCGATATATTGATCCGCGATTTCGGTCCTTTGGGCTTTCGGTACCTTTTTTGTCTCCAATCCCAGCTCCACATTTTTCTGTACGTTCCTCCATGGAAGCAGTCCATAATTCTGAAAGATTGTCACATACCGGATGTCGGGTTTTTCAACCTTCTTCCCATCTATCGTCACACTGCCTTCCGTAATCTTTTCAAATCCCGCTATTGCATTCAACAATGTGGTTTTTCCGCATCCGGAAGGTCCCAACAGGCAGATAAACTCACCCTTTTCCACCGAAAGTGACACATGATCCAGAGCCTGAAACACACGATCCTTTTGCTGGTATTTTACAGATACATCTTCAACCTCGATATACATGACAGTCACCTTCCTTTCTCTGCATTTATGTATTTAACCACGCCGAATCCCCAGGTCTTTGCCACCCATCGTTCGAACAATTTAATCAGAACATCTAAGATCAGACCTACAAGACCAATGGTAATCATAACCGCCAGAAGGGCGTCTGCACGGATACAATTCTTGGCATCCATCACAAGGAATCCCAAACCGGTCTGGGAACCTACCATTTCTCCGGATACCAGGAAAATCCAGCAAGTGCTTAAGGCAAGATGAAGGCTATTTGCAATCTGTGGAAATATTGCGGGAAACACAATTTTAAATACGGTATGAAACTGAGACAGATTAAAATTTTCAGCCACTTTCAGATAAACCGGATCCATCCCGTTAACTGCTCCGACTGTAGACAGCAGGATTGGAAAAAAGCCGGCAATAAAAATAATCGCAATGGCCGGAATATCTCCGATTCCCACCCACAGAACAATGAAGGGAAGCCATGCCACAGGCGCAATGGGACGAATCAGTTGTATCACTGGATTCATATATGCAAAAGCAGTGGGAAACCATCCAAGGAAAAGTCCCAACAATACACCAAGAATAACAGAGGCAAAATACCCAATCAGAAACCTTGCCATACTCGCCTGAATATGCCCCAGCAGATTGATTCCCGAAGTACTTCCCTTCAGACCTGTCGTCAATAGTTCCTGAAATGCTTCCAATACTTTCCCTGGTCCGGGAAAGAGCACAGAATTAAAATTTCCAAATGTTACTGCCAATTGCCAGATCCCTAATAAACAGACAAAAGATATGACAATCCGCCTGATTGACTTGAACACAGATTTCCCCTTTCCTCAGAACGGTCAGATACGGTCTCTTCTGACCGCATCTGATTCCACCGAACTGAATCTTTTATTTTTTCTGATAAATAAATTCTTCGTAAGACGGAGGATTCTCGTTGATCCCGTATTTTTTTACTTTATCCGCCAGTGTCTGATATGCTTCTTCTGTGATTTCAAGATTATCAAAGTGAATCCATGGAAGAGACAATTCCAACACCTTTTGATCCTGCCCCAGATATTGTTCTGAGATTTTTTCTGCCGTTTCCTCATTCAGAGAATTTCCCGCCTCATAATACTTCTCAATAAGCCGGTCAGTGACCTCCGGATTTTTTTCAATAAATGCCCCGTTCAGCACCAGCCCGCAGCAAAGGGAATCTTCCCACAGTTCTTCGGAAGTATACAGGACATGACCAAAGTCCTGGCTGACTGCCTGTGCTCCGAATGGTTCAGCCACACAATAGCCGTCGATGGAACCACTGGCAAGAGAAGAGGGCATCTCGGAAGGTGCAAGCTGTACGACCGAAACATCATCTATGGTAAGTCCCCCCTCTGAGAGCATATCATTCAGCAGAATATTGTGTGAGGACTGCGTATGAGGAATTGCAAAGGTCTTCCCCTTCAGCTCTGCAGCAGACTGTATGTTATCTGAGACTATCACAACATTTCCATCTTTATGTCCAAGCGCCGCAGCCTTTAAATCAATTCCCTGACTGACTGCGCTCATGGCAAGTTCGATCAAAACAGATGCACCGTCAATCCGGCCGGAATTCAGAGCATCTGTAAGATCTGACCAGGAGCTGAATTTTTCCAATTCGATCGTCAAATCTCCATTTTCTGCATCCAGTAATTCTTTCTCTTCAAACACAGCAAGCGCATGAGTAATCGGAAGATACCCCAGACGTACGACTGTTTTTCCCTCTTCGTTCTTTCCCGATACCGACGCTTCCCTGTCAGTACCCTTTCCCCCTGCATTCTGGCAGGCAGTAACTGAAATTGCCAGTGAGATACCAAGCACAATTCCAACAATTATTTTCCACTTTTTCATAACTTTCACCTCAACTTTTCATTTCTGCAGTATTCCAGCCTCCGCTGTTTTAATCCCACCCCAGAGCTTTTCTCTTTGCTTTCAGATCTTCTACAATCTTATTTCCCAGAGATACCGGGTCCGTATCCACATGCATCACCGAACCAAGTGTCTCACGGGTTCCTTCTTTCAGGAAGTGAATCACATTGGCAGAACCCTGAATCTGTGCCTCCACGCAGTGATAAGAATTGACGCCCATCAACCGGAAACCAAGAGCCGCATCGACCCCTTTTTCATTTCCCCATTCAGGAGAGGTAAAACCATAGGGCATCTCATAGATATTTTTTCCCAGGGCTCCTGCAACCCCTGCAAAAATACCGGAAGAGCGGGTATTATCGATACATTCCCCCACATGCCACACAGGCGGCAGATCCGGCTGCAGGAATTCCTTCAGGCTTTCCCCGGTTTTGTCATACGCCGAAGTGGTACAGTAGCCCAGCTTCATCAGCGGAAATGCAGCACAGCCGTTGGTAAGAATCAATACGTTATTCTTCAGCAGCACATCAGCTACATCAATAATCGCCCGCTCATACAGAACTTTGGGATTATTACACCCCACCATATTGACAATTCCCAGAATCCTGCCGCTCTTTACCGCATCCGCCAGAGGCTGCATACTTCCGAAACGCTTATGTACATATTCCACAGAAAATCCCACTTCCGCTTCTACCTCATAAGGCGGAATAAATACCGGAACTCCCTGCCGTTCCTCAAAACTCTCAATTGCTCTTTCTACAATCCGCTCTGCAATCTTCTGTGTCTGGTCAATATTGGAATGATGATGGTCATATGCAATATGTTCCGCCCCGGGAAGCCTTGCAGAATCACTGGTCGTTACAACCGTCGTTTTATAACATCTTGCCACCTCCATGATGGATGGAAATACATCCTGTACATCTGCCACCCAGAGATCCAGCGCACCGGTGCCGAGCACAAGTTCAGCGGTTACCGCGTTCGAAAGCGGAATAACCCCTGCATATCGGTACATCGCCGAGAGACCGGAACAACAGATACCATAGAAGCGGATGCCCTTCGCACCTTTTTCTTTCGCAAGGTTCTGATACTTTTCCTGAAGTCCCGTCTTTACAATCTGGCTTACCAGAAGGGGAAGATGACCGTGAACCGCAATATTGACATATCCTTTCTGTAAAGCTCCTACGTTTACTTTTGATGTCACCCTGTCTCCCACGCCGAACAGACTGTCCGTGGCAATATTGGAAGCCACCACGCCGGTAAAAGTAAAAGCCAGCCCGCAGCGAAGGAACTGCTGCATAATACTTTTCCAGTCACCGTCCGTCGCGCATCCGGTTTTATGATAAGATTCAAATACTTCATGATAGGCGCTGACGGGAAGAATATCCAACTTTTTCCATACCTCCTGCCGTTCCGCCGGGGCACAAGCCTTAATCGTCTGATATTCATCCGGTTCTGTTCGGGAAAGATCCTCCAGAAGAATATTCGCAAGATCTATGGCAATCTTTTTCACACTTCTGTTTCTGGTCTTGATTCCAAAAGCCTGTGCCATGCTTTTCACTTTATATTCACCGATAATCGGTAGGTCCAGCTTACCTTGTGCCGCCCATTTCAGTGCCAGAATGACCTCTCTTGCATGCATACCATGCTGAGCCACACCTGCGGCCGCAGACCTGAGCAGATTCCTTGCCACGATCAGATCCCCATCTGCCCCGCAGACTCCTCTGGGACTTTTCGGCGTAATCCTGCAGGGACCCATGTTGCAGATTTTACAGCAAGTTCCGGATAAACCGTAACTGCACATAGGTTTCTGCTTGTCAAAACGGTCAAACGTTGTATCTACACCGATTTGTTCCATATTCAGCATCATCTGCCGCACTGCCGGATCCGGAGTGCGGTCCAGTACATCCTGTCTGGAAGGAAAGGTCTTTTTATATTCTGCCACTGCTTTCATATAATCTTCTGTGAATTCTGCTTCATGGAAATGTTCATACAGATTGCCGTTTTCATCAACATGTGTATGCGCTTCTTTCTCTGCCGGAACCAGAACTTTTGGTACTCCATGATCATCAAATCCAATCAATGCCCTGTGCTGATGGGCGTTTTCCTGATGATTCTTTTTCTTTTCCATTCTTCCGTCCTCCCTTTACTTTATATTACCTATCTGTTTAGTAGGAATTATAGCATTGAGAGATCCCTGTGTCAATTATTTTGGAAAAATTTGTATGTATTTATTTTAATACATAACGGATTCGAAACTTCGGGCGAGTTTTTAAAAGGAAATAGTTCTATGTATTCCCTTGAGACTCTGCTTGCCTATTTTCCATATAGCACACACTGAAAAGCCTCAACGTAGCTCGCTACGCCTGCGTTTTTCAGTATGCACTCTCTGAAAAATACTCTGCGCATAAAGGTCTGGTTAATTACGGAACGATGTACGAACAAAACCATGCCTTCATCGTATTCAGCACCTGAAGCAATTCCTCTTCCGAAATAATATATGGAACCATCGCATAGAGGTAATTCAGAAACGGTCTGGCAAACACCCCCCGCTCATAAGCAAACTGCTGATATCCTTTCAGCGTCTCCGAATCATATACTTCGATACAGACACATCCTCCCATCATACGAACCTCTTTGATACGCGGATCTGTAAATCCTTCCATCTCACGTCTTGTAATTTCCTCAATTCGATGAATCTTAGACATATAATCTTCCTGCTCAAACAATTCGATTGATTTCAATGCCACGCTGCAGGCAAGCGCATTGCCCATAAAGGTAGGTCCATGCATGAGTGCCATATTGGGATCATCCCCATAGAAGCCCTCATAGACTTTTTTATTTGCCACGGTAACCGCATGCCCGATATAGCCGCCGGTCAGCGCTTTGCCAAGAACAAGAATATCCGGCAGCACCAGGTCTGCCACAAAGCGGTTTCCGGTACGCCCGAAACCAGTGGCAACCTCATCAAAAATCAGAAGAATCCCATACTGATCACAGAGTTCCCTTGCCCGTCTTAAAAATGCAAGATCATACATCCGCATCCCGCCTGCCCCCTGCAGAAGCGGCTCCACAATAAAACAATTCAAGACTTTATGATATCTCTCAAATACCTCCTCCAACGCCGGAACCTCTGTCGGAATATGAATCACATCTTTTTTCTCTCCATAAGCTTCCAGTATAAAATGATAATCTTCATCATCACCGACTTCCATGGCTTTAAATGTATCTCCATGATAGGCATGAGTGAGAGCAAGTACTTTTGTTCTCTCGATCTCTCCCCGATTCACAAAATATTGCAGTGCCATCTTTAAACTGACTTCCACGGCAACACTTCCTGAATCCGAAAAGAAACAATAGTCCAGATCCCCGGGCAGCCAGCTCTGTAACTTTTCGGAAAGTCTCTCCACTGGTTCATGCGTCAGACCTCCAAGCATCACATGAGAAAAATTGTCTGCCTGAGCCTTGATAGCTTCATTTAATACCGGATGCTTGTACCCATGGATCACACTCCACCAGGAAGAAACAGAATCAATCAGCTTCCTCTCTTCCGTCTGAAGCCAGACTCCTTGCGCATCCACAATCTTATACGGCGGTTTCATATCTTTCATCTGTTGATAAGGATACCATATCATACGAATTTCACCTCATTCTTCCTCATATAAAGATTCCAGTAATTCTATATCCATGTCCAATTCTCCGCTTCCATCCTCAATACATGCCAGCACCGGCAGGCCCGTCATAGCTTCACACATATGGAGATTGTCCTCCTCCATCGTATCGCCGGGATGAAAATGATTCAATAAGATTCCTTTGACCGGAAGATTTCTTGCTCTCATATATTCTACCGTCAGTACAACACTGTTGATCGTACCCAATCCTGCGTCTGCCACAATCAGGCTGGAGAGCCCCAGTTCCTTCACAATATCCTCCAGCTGTATTTTCTCCTCGTCAAAGCAGATGGGACAGAGAATCCCGCCGCTGCCTTCCATAGTAACATAATCATATTTGCCGCAGGCTTCCTCGAACCCTTTCCTGACCACTTCCATCTGCACCGGATTTCCTTCCATTCTGGATGCCAGATGTGGGGAAACCGCTGCCTCATAAATGTATGGACACATCTCATCCACAGACTGTGAGATGCCGGAAATACGCTTCACATACATGGCATCTCCGGGAATCAGACTTCCATCTTCGTTACGTTCATTTCCGCTCATCGCCGCTTTATAGTAAGCAGCATTTTTCCCGCTTTCTTTCAGCTTCTTTACGATCAATCCGGCAACATACGTTTTTCCCACATCGGTTCCCGTACCGGTAATAAATAATTTTTTACTCATTGCAAAGCCTCGCCTCAAATCCCAATCGTTTGATAAGTTCCATATCTGTCTCCACCGTAATTCCCGCAGTAGTAAGCATATCTCCTGAGATAGCGGCATTTGCACCGCTTCGGAAACATGCTTCTCCTTTGTCACCCACCAGGCCTCTTCCCCCGGCCAGACGAATGGACGCATCCGGAATCAGAAAACGGAACACAGCCACACATCGGCAGGCTTCTTCATTGGTCAGCGGCCGATTCTTCTCATAAGGCGTTCCGGGAATCGGATTCAGCAAATTAACCGGAATTGATTTCACACCCAGTTCTCTTGCAGTCAATACCATATCGATCCGATCCTCCATCGTCTCCCCCAGTCCCAGAATCCCGCCGGAACAGATGGACAAACCCGCACGTCTTGCCGCTTTCAAAGTCTTAATTTTCTCTTCGTATGTATGGGTCGTACAGACTTCCGGAAAATAACGGGCGGAAGATTCCAGATTACAGTGAACACGGGATGCACCTGCCGCCTTGATTTTACGAAACTGCATTTCACCCAGCAGTCCGAACGAAACGCAGACTTCGATATTCGTTTCCTCTTTGATTCTGCGAATACTTTCACAGACCTGATCCACCTCACGATTCGAGAGACGCTTCCCTGATGTTACAATCGAATATCGTAAGACACCGCGCGCACCGTTGTACCTTGCTCCTTCAAGAAGTTCTTCGGCAGAGAGCAGCGGATATGTCTCGCTGCAGGCAGTATGGTAATGTGCACTCTGGGCACAGTATTTACAATCTTCCGAACATTTCCCGCATTTTCCGTTTACAATCGTACAGAGATCAAAACCATTCCCACACATCATTTTGCGGATTTCATCTGCTGCTTCTCTCAATTCCGCAAGGGGCGCCTGGGACAAAACAAGTGCTTCCTCACGGGTAATCCACTCCCCATGCAATGCTTTTTCTTTCAATTCTTTCACAACGTTCATGATTTTTTCCTCACATATTGGTAATAACAGGTTTCAGGCGTTTTGCCAGAACAGCTGCTGCAAAACACAGACAGATATCACCCGGCACTGCCAAGAGAAAACAATAAAGGAACAACGGCCACAACCCAAGCGGTGTATGGATCACAAAGTTACTGATTATGTAATAGTAGACCATCCCCACTCCGTAAACGACAGCAAGACCAACAAAATCAGCTGCAAGAATTCTTCCGAATGTCAACCCTTCCCTCTTCTCTGTCATTTTTCCGGTCACACAACTTGCCAAAATGAATCCCAGAATATAACCGAAACTGGGTTTCAGTAAATACCAGAATCCGCCGCCCTCTGCAAAGATCGGAAGTCCCACCAGACCAAGAAGGGCATAAATTCCCACACTGACTGCACCCAGTTTTCCGCCCAGCAAGAGTCCTGCCAACATCGTAAACAGAAACTGCAGGGTAAAAGGAACGACAGGAACCGGAACTTTGATAAATGCTCCGATGGCAGTCAATACCGTAAACAAGGCACACAAGGTCATCTCTTTGATTTTTGTCTTCTGCTTCGTCATCTCATCTACTCCATATTCTCTTTCATTTTTCGTACCGGAATGCATCTCATCCTACATTCTTTCCGAAATCCGTTTTCTATGTTCTAAGAGTAACAGAAGCACTTCTTTTTGTCAACCTTTCAACCATTCAAAGTTAACATTTGATTCTTCCCAGACAACAAATCTGACGAAAACTCTCTTTCTACACAATACTGCAGCACAGACTCCATTTGCGGGGAAACCCATTTGTCCCGATGGTAGAGAAGCTGTTTCCATACCACAATTTCAAAATCCTCTACATGCAGATACGCCATCCTGCCCCTGGCAACTTCTTCAGCAGTTACATAATCAGGCAAAAACGAAATTCCAACTCCCTGTTCTACCAGAGAACAGATCAACCCTGTACTCCCGATTTCCAGGATCGGCTGAATCTCCAACGACATTCCCGCCAGTTTTTCATCCAACAGTCTGCGATAACTCATCCCTCTCTCAGTCAGGATAAAGGGCTGATGTATCAATTCCTGAACAGAAATCGTTTTTGAGTGGCAAAGGGGACTTTTTGCATCTGCAACAAAGTGCATTTCCATCTTCTCTTCTCTGACAATCACATATTCCGTATTATAAATATGATTATCCAGAGTCAGGATTGCATCTGCCTCATTGTGATTGATAAGACGAAACATCTCTTCCGTTCCCGCCTCAATAATCTTTAACGTAATCCCCGGATATCGCTTCCTGAAATCCAAAAACTGTTCTCCCAACAGGGAGTCACATAGAGAATCCGGCATAGCCAGGCAGATATGGCCTTTGACCGTCCTCTCATCCTGCATCTTCTCCCCCAGCTCCTGTGTCAGCTTGCTGATCTGATGGGCATATTCCAAAACCTCTCTTCCTTTCTCCGTCAAGGCAACTGTATGATTAATCCGTTCAAACAGCTGAGAATTCAGCTCTGTTTCCAACTGCTTAATCTGAAAGGAGACCGTTGACTGTGAATATCCCAGTTTCGAGGCCGCTTTTGTAAAACTGTTTAACTCAGCTACATGAATAAATGTAATTAAATTCTTTATATCCAAATCCTTTTTCTCCTCTATCTATTTTTTCGATTCTATGGATTATAATTATCAATTTTACAGATGTTACATTCTAATATATACTAAATAGCAGAAAGTTACAATGATTCTTAACAAAAAGTACAAGATTGAAAAATACGCAAAAAGGGGAACATTAGGATGGCTGTTATTCAATTTTTCTATCATCTGTTATGGGGCGATCTCATCACAATTCCACTACCCGGAGGAAGTTCTGTCGGGCTTTCTTTGCTTGTCCTGATTCTGATACCATCCGGAATCTATTTTACTGTCAGAACTCGTTTTCTTCCTTTCCGTCTCTTTCCGGAAATGCTGAAAATCACAACAGAAAAGAAAAGCCTCTCCCAAAAAGGTTCTATTTCCGGTGTGCAGGCTTTAATTATATCGACAGCAACCCGGGTGGGTATGGGCAACCTGGTCGGCGTGGTGGCCGCAATTTCCGCCGGCGGTCCCGGAGCCGTTTTCTGGATGTGGGTTATCGCTCTGCTGGGTTCCTCTACTGCGTTTATCGAAGGAACTCTGGCACAGCTCTATAAGGAAAAAGACCCCCTTTACGGAGGCTACCGGGGCGGTCCTGCCTATTATATCCATCACTATTTTATGAAAAAAAACAGCAATCGAAAACGCTCTGGCATTGCAGTATTGTTTGCAATTTCCGGATTAATCTGTTGGTGCGGCATCAGTCAGGTAATCGGAAATTCGGTCTCTTCTGCTTTTACAAACGCATTTCAGATTCCGCCGCTTTATACAACAATCGCTCTCGTTCTTATTGCTGCAGTTATCGTATTGCGTAAAAATGCTACCGTAAAAGTTCTGGATATTATCGTTCCGATTATGGCCGGATGTTATTTCCTGATTACGTTGTTTATTATCCTCAAAAATGCAGGACAGCTTCCCGCTGTATTCCAGCAAATCTTTGCGGAAGCCTTTGGCTTACGTCAGGCAGCAGCAGGTGGATTTGGTGCAGTTCTTATGAACGGAGCGAAACGGGGACTCTTCTCCAATGAAGCTGGTTCCGGCTCCGCTCCGTGTGCAGCAGCGGCGGCCGAGATCAGTCATCCCGCAAAAGAAGGACTTTTGCAGGCCTTTGGTGTATTCATTGATACCATCGTAATCTGCAGCTGCTCGGCAATGATTATGCTGCTGGCCCCATCTGATCTGACTCAGGGACTTGCCGGTATGGACCTTCTGCAGGCGGCCATGCATTACCATATGGGCAGCTTTGGAGTGGTATTTATCGCCGCTATCCTGTGGTTATTCAGCTTTTCTACCTTTATCGGTATCCTCTTTTATGCCCGTTCGAATGTAGCGTACCTCTTCGGAGACAACTGGCTGTCTCAGACGCTGTATAAAATTCTTGCTCTGGTCATGCTCTTTATCGGAGGGCTTGCAGCTTACACCTTTGTCTGGGATCTGGGCGATATCGGCATCGGTCTGATGACTATTTTTAATATGATCGCCCTTATCCCACTGTCCCGCCGGGCACTTGATTCTTTAAAGGACTATGAAGAAAAGAAAAAACAACGCTGAATAAAAGACTGTATTCTGTGATATCGTATCTACAGAATACAGTCTTTTCCATTGTCTCCATCAGGTTCTTTTACATAAAAATATCTCCTGCTTCTTTTTGGTTCTCTTTCAAAAAAACTGTCACCTGATTGTTCAAATCGCAGGTCGCCAGAAGAACATCTTCGACCCGGTCTGCTCCCTGTCCTTTGATCTGACTGAGCAGCCACTTTTCATTGTTACCGGTATGACGGAGATTCTTCTCCATAATTTTTCCATCCAGGATTACATTTGCCACCATATAGTCCTGCTCCGGAGACAGACCCAAATCGGAAGGGGTTGCCGGACGATCTGAAACTTTTGGAAGAAAACTGATTTTTCCATTCCCCTCCAGAATCGCAGTTTCAAGTTTTGAAACGTCAAAATATCCCTGCCCCCGGCACTGAACCAAAAATTCAGTTACATCAATTTTCGCTTTTTTCAAATTCTCCCTGTAAAGCTCACCGTTATTCATAAGTACAAGCGGTGTCCCTTCAATCAGTCTCCTGGCTTTTATGGATTTTGTGCCAAGCCAGGACAAAAGAAGAGCAGCCAACGCATAGACAATCATCGCTGTCAGCGGTTGTGTAAAATTATTTTCCAATGAAGTAGCCATCTCAGCTGCAATAGAACCAATCGTAATCCCATTAATATAATCAAACATACTCATCTGAGACATCTGTCGGTAACCCAGCAATTTTGTAAGTATAAAAATTGCTAAAATTGATCCAATAGAAAGTGCAATAATGTAAAATACTTCTGGCATAAGACCTCCTTGAAGTTCCTGTTAATCTTCGATGTTGATTATCATTTGTGACTGTTCAGAAGTCACTCTTTCGCATGCTATAAAACCGCTGCATCGTTCTTAGTATGCCGAAAACTTTTCCGTTTATACAACCATGCCGTAATCACAGAAACAACAGGTACTGCCAGGATAATACCGAAGGTCCCTGATAATCCCTGAAGAATCTCAGTTCCCATAAAATAAGAATTCATCAATTGACGCTGCGGCATATTGTAAGCATAATAAATAATCATCAATGTGGAAGAGCCTCCGGCAAAGGCCAGAATCAAAGTGTTGGCATCTGTCCCCATCATATCCCGCCCCACATGAATTCCACTTTTTACCAGCTCTTTCATCGACAAGTCCGGTGAATGAAAATAGATCTCACTAATCGCAGATGAGATCGACATGGCAACATCCATAACCGCTCCCAGAGATGCGATTAAAATTCCCGAAAACAAAATTCCGCCTGCCTGAAGCCCTGAGTTCTGTTCAACCAGAATCAGTGTTTCCACTTCTTCCACATTATATCCTGTAATATGCATAAAATGCCCAAATAAAAATGCGATTACTCCGGCAAACACACATCCCACAGTTGTACCCACGATCGCGGAAAGTGTTTTTATCGAAAATCCCCCCAGCAAAATCAGTGTAAACAACGTAATCAGTATACAGCACAAAATTGCTGCCAGGAAGGGCTGAACTCCCAGGTACATCAGAGGCAGATAAAAAAACAGAATGCAGACAGCAGCAAAGATAAGGGCAACTGCCGCAAAAATGCCCTTCCTTCCTCCAATCAGAAACAGCAGCAACAAAAACAGTGCAACAAAACCAATCATGACAGGTGTTCTGTCATAATTGTATACATTGGCTGACAATGTATTCCCATAGGCACTTACGTTTATGATAACATGACTTCCCACCTTACAGACAGCTCCATACAAGTAACCGTCAAGGCTTGTCGCCTTGACGGTCTTTCCCTTATAAGATCCGCTGGTAATCCTGACTTCTACCGTCTGTTCTCCGTTTCGCTCTCCATTGCTTCCAATATTATCCTTTATTATTTTGGTTACCACTGCTTTTTCAAAAGAACTTCCGTCCTCTGCAAGCAAAGGTGTCTTTTGGATCGAGTGGTTCAAAATGACCAGAAACGTCAGGAATGCGGCAGTCAGTAAACTAAAGATGATATAGTAAGATCGTGACTCTTTCAAATTTGGTATCGCTCCTTTTCTCAGTTATGAGTTCAGATAACGGGACAGCATGACTGCAGCCTCTACACGATAAGCACCTTCCGCCGGTGCCAGAGTCCCGTCTTCTTTTCCCTGAATCATTCTCTCATCGACTGCCCAGGCCATAGCCTCTTCTGCAAATGCGCTTATCGCCGTACCATCTTTAAAATCTCTCAGAGCATCGCTCATCTTGTACTCCGGTTTTACAAAACGGTATAACATCGTAACCATCTGTTCTCTGCTAATCTCATCTTCCGGCCCAAACTTGGTGGGGTTATATCCACTTACAACGCCTTCGCTTACCCCCCATACTACAGCATCCCCATACCATTCGTTTTCATCCACATCCGTAAACGTTGTCTTTTCTGTAACTTCCGGACTTCCAGCCATCCGGTACAACGCAGTCAGGAATTGTGCCCGGCTGAGTTTCTCACTGGCACCAAAGCTCTCTTTATTCAGACCGGTCATGATTTCTCTCAGAAGCATATCTTTGACTCCTTCATAGTACCATTCACCCTCCTTCACATCCTTATATGTGAATTCAGCTTTTATCAGATTCTCTTTTGCATTTACCAGTGAAGTATATAAATTCTGATATACGGCAGCATTTGTGACTCCCTGGGAGTTATCCATTGTCTTATCCAGAAACGGAACATAGCCGGTTTTTAATCTGGTATTCTCTTCTGCACGATATTCCCCCTGGGCATATCCATAATAGTTCAGCGGATCCTTATCATTATTTCCCTGAATAGAAGAATCGTAGTTTTCAGTCAACTCTGAGGGAACCTCATCCTTCTCTGTCTCAAGGAATTTTCTGGCCTCCTCTGCCGCATCCTGATATGCCTGATAGCTTTTCTTCGTATAATCTTCTGATTTTGCAGACTCAGCCTCACTTAACAGGCTCAGAAGAGACGCCTTGTTCTCTGTCTTTTCAATCGTAAAATCACCGGCATATTTATTTCCGTCATTATCGTAAGTTTTAATCGTAAAGGAATTCTCACTAAAATCTATGACAGAAAAGGTAGGATTCTTGGTATTGTTCCGTTCTGCAATATAATACTGTTTTACCTGATTCAGATTGTAATATTTGCTTCCGGAAGCAGAACCTGCTGCAATATACAAGGTTCCATCCGGATCCACAACCGATGTCTGTCCATAGTCAATCGCTTTTCCATCTACAATCTGGTAGGTCCTTGCATAAGAGTGATCATGTCCGGTCAGGCAGATATCAATATCAAATTGATCCATCAACGGCGCAAAAATCGTACGGAGATTTGCTCCATCCACATCAGAATGGGGTTCGCCGGAACCATAGATATCGTGGTGAAACATCACAACCTTCCACCTTGCATCCGAATGACTCGCAGCAGCCTGATTCATCAACGCTGTATGCTCTGCAATATTTCTGTTATTACTATTGAGAATGATAAACAGCACCTCTCCATAGCTGTAATAATAATCCCCGCCGGAATTTGTTGCTCCAAGCTCACTGGCATTCGGATTATTATAATGATATTGATAATCATCTCCAAGACTCTCATGATTTCCAATAGTTGTTGAAATCGGCAGACTTCTTAATTGTTTCGGAAAAGAGAATCCTGCGAACTCCAATTCACGGATATAATATTTATTAGGACTTGAATAATCAATCTGATCACCTGCCGATAAGATGAAGCTGGCATCCGGTGCGATTTCTTCCGCCTTCCCAAGTGTTTTCTGCCAACCCGACAGATCATTTGCAATATTCTGATCATCTACGGTTCCCTGACCGGATGATCCGGAAGCGCCAATCTGCGGGTCACCCACCAGTATCGTCTGAAAGTTTTTGAAACCGTGAGACTTATAGGTATATACTTCGGACCACTTTGCATTCTTCCCACTGTCAGACGTATAGCTGTAATAGTACGTTGTATTTTCTGCGATTGCGCCCTCGCCGGTTGTCACTTTATTGGAAGCCACATACGTTTTTCCCGCACCGCTTTCATTATCTGTCGTTTTGTCTATATCCGTTGCTGTCCCAGTATATACAACCGCATCCGACAGATCCTGTTTTGTCCCAATCTTTACTGCAGGGGTTCCTTTTTCTTCTGAATACCATGCAAAGTTCAGTGCCGTTTCATCCGTTCCTGGTGTCAGTATGTTCCTTCCTGCATCAATACGCCAATCGTATCCCTCCTCCTTTTGTGCTTCTTCCATGGGCTGTGTCTCTTCTGCAGCGGTATACTGCTCATCTCCCTGTACCTCTGCCAATGCACTTACACCTGTACCGGATAACACAGACATTACAACCAACAATGCCCAAATTTTTTTCGCTTTCATAATCTGTTAACCTCCTTGTGCTAATTCTTTCAGTCAGTTCTTCTGTCCTGCATTCGTATTATTACTTATTTTCGACCAGATTTCAATCGCTTTTGCATACTCTTAGCAATCTTTAACACATCCCATATTTGCCCTTAACCTGCCTCTTACATTTTCTGCTCTGCAGCTTTACAGTCATTTTACAGATACCGTATCTGAATCATGACCACCGGCTTAGCCGGTGGTTTGCTCTGCCCCTATAAGGGGCTCATCCCTGCTTGCGCCCGGAAGGCGCACTGAGAGGGTCCGCCTCTTGCACTGCTATTCACAGGCTGGTCCTAAAGGACCTTTCTCAGTGCCTCCTTATTCCTGCGCATCCCCTTGGGATATGCTTATTGCTTCCGTTCCTGGCTTAGCCTTTTAGGCTTATTTTTTTCTGCCTTTTTTTACCGGCTCACCCGTGAACGGGTCTATATATTCATTTAATGTCAGCTGATCGTACTCTAAATCGTTTTTCAGCTGATTCTGAATATATTCCTGTATCTTCTTTGCATTTTTTCCTACCGTATCTACATAATACCCTCTGCACCAGAAATGTCTGTTTCCATATTTATATTTTAAGTTTGCATGCTTCTCAAATATCATGAGCGATGATTTTCCTTTTAAATATCCCATTATCTCTGATACACTGTATTTTGGTGGTATTCTTACTAACATATGGATATGATCTTTGCAACATTCTGCCTCGATAATCTCAATTCCTTTTCTCTTGCATAACATACTCAATATTTCTGCTACGTCTGCTTTAATCTGTCCATATATTACCTGTCGACGATATTTCGGTGCAAAAACCAAATGATACTTGCATTCCCATGTTGTATGACTTAAACTATTCTTATCCATTTCGGATACCTCCTTGATAATAATTTTGTGAGTTTTGCGGACCCACTTTTATATTATCACAGGAGGTTTTTTACTTGAAGCTAAAGCTATTCTCTCCACCTGCCGAGCAGGTGGTTTATTTTATTGCCATACAAAAAATGCCAAAAGGATCCTGTTATGTGAACAGGATCCCTTTGGCATCACTTATATTTTGAGTTCAATCAACTATTGTAAATCTATTGAAAGCGATATTTCACATAATCCAAAATGAGCTCAACCGTTTTGTCTATACCCAACTTTCCGCTGTCAATTGTCAAATCATAAGTTTTCGCATCACCCCATTTTTTGTCGGAGTAATACTGATAAAACCGGGCACGATCCTTGTCGGTTGTGTGCATTGCTTTGACAGCTTCCTTTTCTGAACAACTTTGACGCTGCATAATCCGTGCGATGCGATTATTATCGTCTGCTTTAATAAATATACTGATACAGACATCACTGTCTAAAATGCTATCGGCTGCTCTGCCAATAATCACGCAGGGTTCCTGTGCGATCTCTTTGATAACATCGGACTGTGCTTTCAAAACAGCGGACTGTAAAGGTCTGTAATCATCGCCAGCATACCAATTCCCATAACTGTTCATAGCCAGAGAAAAAAGCAGACTCTGCGGTTTCTTTTCATCAAACTGCTCAATAACCTCAGCGCAATATCCCTTTTCCTTTACAATGCGCTCAATAATGCTTTTATCATGAAAAGGAATTTCAAGTTTCGCTGCCAGCTTTTCACCAATTTCGCGTCCTCCGCTGCCATATTGACGACCGATTGTGATAATCTTATTAAACATGCTGTGTTCCTCCTTTAAACTTTTTAATTGCGGATATGTATAAAAAGTGCCTATTATTTTTTACGCTTTTGTCCTTCCTATCTGCCTGAATTCATATATCATAAATACAACCGCCATAAGAAATGCAATACCGTCTGCTACAGGACCTGCCCACAGGGCTGCTTCAACTCCGCCGACAGCGGCAAAAATCACGATAGCAGGGCACTGGCAAATAACCTGTCTCACCAGCGTCAGAACAGCAGATTTGACCGGTTTACCAATCGACTGAATGAATACACCAGAGACATTAACAACCGCAATCAGAATAACAAACATCAGATAAATTCTGAATGCCTTGCAAGCAAATGCGGTGTACAATTCGCCTTCGTTTCCAAAAATACCGGAAATATATTCAGGGATTAACTGGAAGCTGAGGAATGCAACAGTACTGACAAGAACAGCAGCGATAACACAGGTTTTATAGGTTTTCTTTACACGATCATACTGCTTTGCACCATAATTGAAACTGATAATCGGCTGTCCGCCAATCGCTATACCGGCAATAATGTTGGTAAGTACAGAGTTTACCTTCATTGCGATTCCCATTGCAGTCATCGGGATATCTTCACCGTAAGCCGACTGAGCGCCATATTTAACAAGGACATTATTCATTACAATGGTAAGAATAACGATTTCCGCTTGTGTGATAAAGCTTGATACACCAATTGCGCAGATTCGTCCAATCGTTGAGCCTTTCATTTTGAAGCATTCCTTAGTCAAATGAACATTTTTTAGTTTGAAAATGCAGGCCAAAGAAATAAGAAACGAAATTCCCTGACCGATGATGGTTGCCCAGGCAGCACCTTTAATTCCAAGATTAAGCCCGTACATAAACCATGCATCAAGTCCTACATTGATAATCGCACCAGAGAGCATGGACACCATTGCCATTTTGGGGTTACCGTCAGACCGTATGATCTGATTTAAACCAGAATACATAATAACAAACGGAAAGCCCGCAACGATAATACGTCCGTATGCAATCGCAAGGAGCTTATTTGCAGTAGTAGCGCCAAAAATGTTAAGCAGAGGGGATAGCAATAGCTCACAGAGTAACGGCAAAATAATTGCAAGCAGCACAAGCGAAACAATCGTATTGCCTACGCCTTTATCGGCTTCTTTGTTTTTTCCCTTGCCCATGTTCAAGTTCATATACGCCGCACAGCCGCAGCCAAGCAACATTGCCAAACCATGAGCAAGCGCTGTTATTGGAAAGACAACATTGGTAGCGCCGTTTCCAAGATATCCGATTTTATTTCCGATAAATATCTGGTCTACAATATTGTAGAGAGCTGTTACCGTAAGGGAAATCACACTGGGTATGGCAAACTTTGCCACCAGCTTTCCTATGGACTTGACAGCAAGCTCATTCTCCTGCCTGATAGAATTTTCCATTTATAATTACCTCCTGAATCCTTTGGTTAAAATGTCAACCTCTTAAGCATAGCATGTAAAAACCTGCAAGTGAATTGAATGTTATTTATTATCAATAACTAAAAGTTATCAATCTTATGTAGTGGTTCACAGTCCTGAGGTTTACTTTCTTTCCCAAATATGCTATATTTTATGAATCAAAAGTTATTGAGGAGGGGAATAAATGACGATAGATAGTTTGAAATGCTTTATCCTTGTTGCCGAAAGCTTGAGTTTTGCAAGGGCTGCTGAAGCTATGTATAAATCACAACCCGCTGTAACCAAGCAAATTAACTCATTGGAAGCAGAACTGGGCGTTTCCTTATTTATTCGTTCTACCCGCCATGTGGAGCTGACACCTGCAGGAATGTCCTTTTATAAGGACGCAAAAGATATTGTTTTGAATTCACAACTGGCGATTGACCGTGCCAAACAGCAAAATGCATGTGAAAGCTCTATAAGTATCGGATTGAGCAATTCTACTGCACTTTTCCATTTGTCTCCGATTTTATCTCGACTGAAAAATGAATGTCCAGAAATTCATCCGAACATCCAAGTACTCAGTTATAAGATCATACGAAATCTTTTTATGGAGAATAAGCTCGATGTACTTTTCTATTATAAGGAAAATATGCCGTTAAAGACGGGAGCTAATTTCAAAGAAATCAGGCAGGATTCCTTTGTCTGTCTATTGCCGGCCGGACATCCGTTTGAATCGAAAGAAAGTCTTTCCCTTCAAGATTTGAAGGATGAACCCATCGTTGTTTGTAATCCCTTGAATGCACCGTTGTCTACAGCATCCTTCCAGCAGCAATTGTTAGATCATCATTCTCCACATAATGTGCTTTATTGTGATAGTGTAGAGGTTGCACATTGCATGGTTGCATCCGGGTTAGGTATTACCATTCTGCCCAGTATGCTTTGCTTAAAATCTTCTGATTTTTCAACAGTTCCAATTGAAGATAAAACGCATATATCCTTTGGTGCTTTTTATCATAACCAGAGAGGAAATGCTCTGCTTAAAAAGCTATTAAAACTGCTTTAAAATCCATAATTTCATGGAAAACCAATTCGTCGATGGACGTGCACCTTGATGTCCTTAATCAATATATACTTATTACATATTATACTCATCTTCTTACATTAACATCTATATTTTTTCTTCTTGCTTCAATTACATCACAAAGGACAGCATTACGGCCACTGTTATCGCACTGATTCTGCCATAATAAAATCGAACAGTATTTCTTTATAAATCTCATCCTCCATTTTCTTCTGGATTTTTATCTTTGTCCTTTTCCCTATGTAATTCATCCATATATCCAGCGGTTAGGATACCTGCCGGCAATGCAACAATCGCAATCCCAAAAACTGCCGAAAACATGGTTATGATTTTTCCTGCTTGAGAAACAGCGTAAATATCTCCGTATCCAACCGTTGTCAACGAAACCGTCGCCCAATAGATTGCATCAAAAAATGTTGGGAAAGTATACGGTTCCACATTAAACACAATAAGCGCAGAGACCAGAATATATCCTACCGCAAGCCCTCCGACAACTAAAAGCGATTCTTTTTGTTTTTTAAACACATTCAGAATCATTGTGATGCTCTTAGAATATCTCACGACCTTAAATATCCGAAACACACGAAATGTCCTGAACAGCCGAAATATTTTCAGAACCCTGAATCCACCGTTAAACACTGTCACGGACGGAAGAATCGATAACAGATCAATAATAGCCATAGGAGTAAACGGGTATATCACAAACGATGATGTTGCCTTTTTCAATTTCATATCAGCTGTAGCCAGTCGCAATGCATAGTCCACAATGAAAATTCCTGCTGCAATTCTGTCAATCCAGACGGCATATGCCGGTTCCCCTCTTATTATGAGCCCTTTTATTGTGAGCGGAATCAAACTAATAGCTATAACTCCCATCATGAAGAAATCATATATCTTGCTTAAAAGATCATCTTCTTCGGCAACCTCTATAATCTGGTAGATTCTTCGTCTTACATTCATTACTGCGCTCCTCTCTAACACATTTTCACTAAGGGGGTTCCCATGTCTCCACTATTATTATAAGAGTTGCCCGACAAACGGGCAGCTCTTATAAAGAAAAATCACGAATCGTTTGACTTACATCTGATGTATCAACAACCATTGTATTTGTATTTATTGTCATCTCGACCACCTCCTAATTTGTTGTTAAAAGGCATAACAAATGCCCAGATGAGTCCGAGTGAAGGTTTTATCTGCAAACTTTATAAAAAAGCTTCGGAAGGACTAAAGCAATTCAAGTCAGAGCTGCGAAAAAATATGATATGCCGCACGCTTTTATATTGGGATGATACCGTAATAATGATTCAGACGAAAAGAGTCTGCATGCGTTTTTATGGTGATGAATTTGATTTGAAGGTCAAACAGTTTTTGAAAAAAGGAGAAAGAGAAAATAAAGCATCCGCAGATACATATTCCGCTCCGTTTGAAAAAACGGTTATAAAGAGGATTTATGAATATATGGACAATCTATTATGGAAAGAGAATCGTTATGCCGGTTCCCTTTCCAACGTCAATTTCGCATTATGAAGCAGCGCTCCGTGTTTCAAAGCTGTATTTCACTGCCGATGATTGCTTTTTTGATAAGAACAGATTTCCCGCAATAGCTCCGGTTTTTCCGTATGGGTGGGAACAATAATTTCGAGGAAAAATCCTTACTCTTGTAGAACACCTTGCGAATTACAAGGCCTCAGTCTGTCTTTTTATCCATAACTTCAATGTCCCTGTTACTCTCTATCCTGCTGTTTTTCTTCCACAAGCAGGTATTGTTCTGCGAGTTCTAAAATCTTTGTAGCTGTCTCTATCTGTTGTGCAGTTATCTCTTTGGAAGCAATATAAAAGGTATCATAATCGCTTGCATGGCGTATTTCCTCTGCCTTTACAATTTTCCTTCCCAGTTCACGAGGAAAAATCTCCGGATGTACATAATTTTTGTTAAAGTAGCTGAGCGTATCCTTATGTCGCTTAAAAGCAACACCCTCTTTAGCAAGCACCGCACAGATAGTATGAAAGATACTATAATATGCACGATTATTGGCTGCCCGATACTGCCCTGCCTCAAACGTAAGATGAGCCGTATCCAAGTCTTCTCTTGCGACATTCAAACGATGACGGACCACATCCATTTTTGTTCCAACATCCAACGAATCAGGCTACTTCATATAAAACCACCCCTTCTTTCTGTACGTTAGTATAAAACGGATATGCTGCTGCCCATTGCTTAAAATGCTGAAGGTTTTTCACAACCGGCATCATCCAGATATCATAGTTTACATTATACTCATATCCCAGTTCTGACAATGCATCGGAATAAGTATCCATTTCTTTCGGTGTCAAATCCACCAACAACATGATATCAACATCGGAATCAGATGTATAATCACCTCTTGCATAGGAACCATATAAAATGACGCTCTTGAGATGTGCGCCGTAAATCTTTTGTACTTCTGATAAATACTGAGTAAGTAGTGTTTGAATTGTTTGTGGCATACAATCGTTCCTCCTGATAGCTTAAGTATAATCCAAATCATAAAAATACGCAACCAGTGTACGTCTGTCGGAACTCATTTGACCTCATTTCAATCACTATTTTATTATTCCATCAATTCTCCATCTACATACATTTGGAACTTTTCTGGATCATGGACAATATCATAGTGTACTGGCTGATTTATATTTAATCAAATTATTGTTCCATATAATGCCATTCCGTGTTATACTAAAAAGAAACGGAGATGGAAACTATGGCAAGACCTAAAACATACATTATTAAGCTCAGTGATGATGAAAGGGCTACACTCCAAAAGACAATTCGTAACAAGAAGACCTGTAAAACTATTTTGAAACGTTGCCAGATCTTGCTTGAGCTGGACGAAGAACAGGGAACAGGGCTTACCCATGCTCAACTTGCCCGCAGCTATGCAGTTTGTCCTGCTACCATAACAAATATCATCCAGTCTTATGTTAAGAATGGCATAACGGATATCATCCGCTATAATATCAGCCCCAATTCCAGTGCTGCACTACGCAAAGTAGACGGGCGTGCCGAAGCACGTATCATCCAGATGGCCTGCTCCCCTGCCCCGGAGGGACACTCACGGTGGACACTCCGGCTTTTAGAAGAAAAAGCCCGTATTGAGCTTGATGTTCCGGTAGGGCGGGAAACCATTCGCCAGACATTAAAAAAAATGAACTTCGACCTCACAAAAATGCCTACTGGTGCATCCCCCCAAAAGAAAACGCTGAATTCGTAGCCCGTATGGAGAATATCCTGGACATTTACGAACTGCCGTATAACCCGGCAGTTCCAGTGGTATGCATGGATGAAAAGCCATACCAGCTGCTTGTGGAAACCAGAGAGCCGCTAGGCGGCGTACGCCATGTAAATGTCCGCAAACATCGTACTGCGCTCGACTGGGCTGAGGAGATCAGGTACCTGGTGGATGTCAGCTACCCGGATCGTGATAAGATCATACTTGTCATGGACAACTTGAATACTCATGCCCTTTCCTCTCTCTATAAAGCATTTCCAGCCCCGGAAGCCCGCAGAATTGCCAAAAAGTTGGAACTTCATTATACTCCAAGCATGGGAGAGCGACCGCAATAAACATGCTACTTGTATCCGGTGGCAGTTCACCATCGATAATGCCAGGACTAAGCTGGTATCGCTCTATCCTAAATTCGGGATGGCAGATGAACCTTGATTTAACTAAATATATTCGGGTCAGTATGCTAGCCCTCCGTCTAAATCCATCACTTCCAATACAGACTGTGATTTCTCCTCCATTTCAACTTCATTCGCATGAGATAGTTCAAACTCAAATGACCTCCACAAATACTTATATAATGCATCATCCCTCCATTTTTGCCGTTGCTTATTTTTTCCGTTTCTATTATCTTTTCTTTCAAAAGGAGCAAAATCATACATCCTTTCCATTTGAAACAAAAAATCTTCCTCATACTTTTCAAGGTATTCTCTAAAATTCCAATAAGAAGTCTTTAATCCATGTTCTTTATCAAATCCATTTCCAATAATATATAATTCTGGCATATCTAATTTCCCTTCTGAAATCAAATATTTATATAATACTGCCGATATAGGTTACATCCCTTTTCCATACCATATTGCCCCTCTATTACATATTCCTCTGCCTCATCATGATAGGTCAATATATTATATTCAAGCATCATCTCAACATAAATCCATAAATCATCAAACATATTTCCCTGATACTCATTAAGTACACAGGCAATGCCATCGGCAATGTCAAATGCTGAATTGCCACTCGCAGGAAAAATCTCGACCTCTAACTGTTTTTTGAGATTACTCACAAACTCCATATTTTTTACAGTGTTCCTATATGTAAAATCAAACAGTTGCTGTCTGTCAAATTGTAGCTTTGCGTATTCCCATCTATCAAATCTTCCCCAAAAGGGCAATAGAGAATAAAAATGTAGAATATCATAAAATACAATCATAAAATTATAAAGCTGTTGAAATTCTTTTTCTAAAAGGAATGTGTTCTTATCAATAAAAAAATGCATCTCACCATTTCTCAACTTATTTAGTAGTGATAAGGAACTTTTTATAGATAGTTCACCATTTTTGACATAGTATTCTGAAAATAACTCATTTGTTATATCAATCATTTTATTAAATTCTATGGAAAAAACTTCCTCATAGTCTGCTCATCTAAACTGCTAAAATAAACATTTAAATCCTTGGAATTGTAAAAATCTCTTGCTGGCTGTCCATCTGGGCTACATCCATTTTTCAATTGTATTACCCGATAATCTGTATTATTTAACATTAACTGTTTTATAAATAATTCCACGGAATTGTGAAGCACAGATACAAAGTGTTTACGATATTCCAGAGTTGCCTTTCCCTCTAAAATATAATCACAATATCTAATAGCCATTGCCCATGCTTCGATCGCATTATTCTGTAAGATTTGATTTTTTATATAAGTCATTTATTTACCTCATTTTGTAATAAATATAATTTAACCTCCCGCTCTCCATGCTCATATTGCTCTAAACGATTCCAATAAATAATCTTACGAATTCGTCTTTCTGTCACTCTATACCCCGCTTCTTTTATAATATCAGAGACTCTTTGTTTCATTTCCTGACCTCTTTCCAAAGCGTCCAAAACTATCTTCTCTAAATACTCCGGCTTTCGTTTATCCCCCAAATCTGAAAACAAAGCACTTGCCGCAACCAAAGCAGTTCTCATGTATTGTGCATTATCTTTAAACAAATCACTATCTATATAAAATCCTCTACTCTCTATAAACTGGCTGCAAAATGTAATAACCGTGCGCGTGTTGCCCTCTCGATACGGATGCACTTTCCAAAGTTCAGCTAAATATTGGGAAAAGATTTTTGCCACTTCTTCAAGCGATGCCTTCTCCCAAGCATATTGATTCATTTTATTTAAGACAAATGTGGCATCCTTTTCAATATCAAAACAATCAGAATACTCTATTGAGATACCCCCTAATGCCGGCTCTGGTTTTTCAATATTTATAATTCTAATTTTTCCCGCCCATTCGTAAATATCTTGAAAAATATAATAATGCATATCGCAAAGTGATACAAAATCAAAACGGCTGACGGATTCTCCTATTACAAGTTCCGCAAGCCGTATACTCGTATATTCTGCCTCCATACACGATAAGATTTCTCTGTCCCGTATATCAGCAAGATTCTTCAGAATATCTGTATGTGGATATAAATATGGATCATTCATAATACTTTTCTCTATTCTTTCATCTTATATTTTTTGTCTAAAACCTTACGCATATCCTCCGTGGTCATCTCTCCACGACTTTCTTTCTCAATTAATTTTTTAAATTCTGGAGATGGTTCTAGTCCATCTACTTTAATCATACCTAACGCATAATCCCATTTCTTATCTGTACTGACTAGCATAAAATCAACTCCCGATTTCTATTTTTATTTATTTTACCACATTCTATATACAATATCCATTATAACTTTTATACGCACTGCATAATAAAAACCCCTGCAAATGGCATTCACACACCACTTACAAGGGTTCTCATTCTCATATCTATTCGTCGGTTTTCGACAAATTTCTACGCATTCATCTGCTTTGCGAAGTTTTGGTTTAGTTGTCGTTCTTGTCTAGCGAGTTTTCCCGCTAAAACACAGCATTTCAACGCCTTTTTGTAAACCGCCACTTCTTTATTTTCTTAATAAATTACTCAATTTTTCTGAGTACATTTATTCAGCTACATAATTCCAAGCAACCCACTGTACTCAATTTTAGCATCATTGTTCTTATTCTGCAAAAACTCTCCCACTTTCTCTGCTTCCTTGGATTTTATATCGTCCAAAACATGCGTATAAGATACGGTAGTATTATAATTTGCATGCCCCATGATTTCCTGAACAGTTCTAGGTGTCATTCCTTTTTCAAAACACCTTGTAGCAAACGTATGACGTAATGCATGAGGATGTACCCTTTCAAATTTTTTAGGTATCCCTCCAGAATATAAGGCTTCTGTACGAAACATATCATTAATCTGACGTGTCACATAACGCATATCACTTTCAATATTGTATCGTCCGATTGGAGATCCCATAGATGTTAAAAATACTAAATTTCCAAATTCTTCTGGTTGTCTCCATCTTTCTCCCATATCCTGACGCTTTCTTTTTACTTTTTCAAATTGCTGTTCAAGAATTTCTCTTGTCTCACCAAAAAAGGGGATCTTTCTTACAGAATTTTCTGTCTTAGGCGATGTCAATTTCATAGTCTTTTTGCCGTTTTCATACTGATACGACAATGATCTTTTCACATAAATAAACCTGTTTGCAAAATCAATGTCTTCCCACTGTAACCCGCCCACTTCACCGATTCTCATACCGGTAAGTAACATGAACTTGTACATTTCTTCATACCAGCTTTTTGTTCTGGCCAGATAATCCAGAAATATTTCCTGTTCTTCGACAGTCAAGACTCTTCGTTCCACTTTCTCACATTTAGGTATTACCACACCCACAACAGGGTTAATAGCCATCAAACCATTTGCCATAGCAGCTTCAATACAATTCTGCAAAATTCCCGTTGCTTCTCTAACTGACTTTGATGATCTCCCTGCTTCCAACATATCTGCAATAGCAGTTTGAACATGTAATTGTCTAATATCTGCTAATGGCTTTGAACCCAGACGTGTTCCGTAATAATTTAAAAATTTACGTTTATAAGATGGAGAGCCACCGTCTTTTAACATCGGAGCTTTATATTTGGTGTACCACTCTTCAAACCATTCACTGAGTGTGATAGATTTACCATCCATTCCCGGAAGCAAATTACTCCGCTTCATTTCATCAATGGCTATAGCTAACTTTGCTTTTACCTCTTTTAGCTTCCAGTCATATATAACAATAGGATGACCTTCTACTTGTGCCCTTCCCATGTATCGACCATCTGCCCTTTGTGATAGACCTCGACCTAACTCTTTCCCTTTTAAGTCCTTACCCATAATTTTATTCCTTTCCCAATCTGCATTTTCACGATTTCGAAAAGTTTAAAACCATCAGTAATCCTTAAAATCATCTCAAAGATGCCCTATTTTTTCTTTAAATCAGAGTATTTTCCTTTTGTAAAAGTAACATCTCCGTAAAAATCACTCATGCCAGAATTTTTTTCAAATGTCTCCAGACTCATAATTACCATATCGCCATAACCGTTTTTTGTTATAAAGACCGGTTCTTCTGTATTATGGCACATTTCTGAAATAGCATTTGTATCTCTTAATTCTCTGATAGGAATTATCTTAGGCATCTTCTCATCTCCTTTCGTTTATTATTGTAGCATAATTATGTCACAACCACAAGTCTGATTTTAAAATACTGATGATATTTTCTATACAGTTTTTACATTGTTAACTGAAATTTTGCACTTTTCTTTAGCTCCGCATCAAACAGTTCTTTATGTATAAATACTCTTCGTCCAATATGTACTACATATTTGCAGCCGGGCTTAGAAATCATTTCTCTTGCTTTTGTTTTTCCGATTCCTACATATTTGCAAAATTCATCTATTGTCATTAAATTTCTTTCATACTCCATTGAATTTTCTCCTATGACTATTTTACATTATATTATAGAAGCAACTCCCACAGGCAGCCATCGGGTAACAGCTTCATTGGTATTTCACCATCTTTCCAGACCGGGCAGCTTTCCCGGAAGTATCATTATCAGAAACAGTATCTTCGCCTCAAAAGTCCCACTTCCTGATCACAGTCAAATATTTATCGCTCGTGCCTTTACTTCAATATCCTTTTGATATTTCTTCGTTTACAACATTTCCACTTTGCGTCACGATGTCGCAAAGTTATAATGCAGACAGTCCTAGCGTATTTGCTGCACAGCTCCTCTGTTTCATACGTCCTGCAGGATAAATATGAAATTTTCAAGGTACACTGGTTACTCTGACCTGCTTTATGAAAGGGAGTTATATTTGCAGGAACTATGCAACCTTAAATTCCAGTACTTTTGTGATCAGTTTTGTTTCCAGTCTGCGTCGCAATGTTTCATCTACACAATATTGCACACAACCTGATTCATCATAAAAACGCCTTGTAGAAAGTGTTACTATGTAGCCTTCATAATGTTTTAAAATCTTATTTATAGCCACCACATCCCCTTCTGATGCCGCTTTTATAACTTCCACTGACAGTGCCTTCCATCTATTCTTTTTTCTCATTCTTCAACATCTCCATAATGTTTTTTAGTACTTCCAATGAACGCTTTCTATGTTCATGCACTGTGCTTCGCACAATTTTCATCTCTCTGGCTATCTCAGCGTCATTCATATCCATAAAAAAGGACAGCAAAATCACATCTCTACGTCTCTGAGTTAATTCCTTTAATGCTTCTGCAAGAAGTGCATCTTTAACTTCAATGTCATATCCAAGGACATCAAACATTGAATTTTCTACTGAATACACATCCTCCGTATAAAGTTTCCCAAGCTCATTTTCTGACAGTTCTGATAACATTATTTCATTTTTCCGTCTGTAATCCATGTACTTGTAATAATTGATTGCTTCGCCTTTTAATGCCATCTGGCATAACCGATCAAAACGACGCAGTATACCTTCAGCGTCATCAGGGAAAGGTGTCCTCACAGGTATCACCTCCCCCCTGAGCCGAATTACAAAGGCATACGCCTTCTCCCTTCCGCTATATCTGCCAAAACGGATCTGGCAAATGTTCGGGTGGTGAAAAAACTTTTTTAAAAAGTTTTTGTGTATAGAAAAAGCACCCCAAAAACAGTCAATGTTTAGGATGCTCTCACTATCATTTTTAATTACATTTTTGTACTCTGATACACTACCAAGAAAATTACAAAAAACCTCATTATTTATTGAGATTTTTTTAGCTGTTTATCCGTTCTTTCGTACTGCACCATGAATGTATCTGCTCCAAACAATGCAGCACAAAAAAAGCACGTAAAAAATTCCCTTGCTGAATTGTTTTTTTTTAACAATCACAAAGGATTTTTTCGTGCTTATGTAGTCTATCAGAGTACATTTTTTGCACTTGTTAGACTTTTCACATTTATTAAGTATCGTTATACACTACCTAAAGGATATCTTAGGAGGTACATCGAGATGAAAAAAGAACCCACTTTAGGTGAAATTATAAAGGAAGAACGGATTGCTCAACGTTTTACCCAGGAAGAGATAGCTGAACGTATCGGCTGCCATCCTCAATATTACAAAAACCTTGAAAACGATAAGGCTACGCCTAGCTTACGCATGTACAAGAAGATTATGCGTACCTTAAATATTTCCTCTGACAGCTATATTCATCCGGAAAGTCAAACAGACAATCCATTATATGATAAAATAGTCCGACTTCTTCACAAATGTTCTCCAGAACTTTTGTCCGTTGTTCTGGCTACAACCGAAGCATTGCTGGCTCTTTCTCATGACTCTCAAGATAACACAGAAAAATAATTTTTCTGCCGCAAATTTATAGAAAATATATAGATTTTCACAAAAAAAATCAGTTCGTGTAATTTTTCAATTAGCTTGAACTGATTTTCCATTTTTATAAACCATATTTTCATCTACCATCAAATCTACTTTTCTGATCTTATCAATCCCATTCCCGTCATTATTTGAATACAATCAACTATCCCCTGACAATATGCTTCCTGCTGTTCTTCAAACGCAACCACATCTAGCTGTTCCACATATTTCTCTATAATTTTTCTTTCTATATCCGGAACTTTTTGCAATGTATCCTGATAAACCTGCATTTGACTTTCCAAAATGTCCTTTTCCTTTGAACAGTTTTCTAACTGAACAACTATGGATTCTGACTTATTCTCACAACGGAGTTCATTTAAGAAGTTGTATACTTTGTTCCAGATATGATTCATCATCTTTACTCCTCCTGCCACATATCATCTCCATTTATACGACAACTATTCTAAAGTTTTGAGCAAATACGATGATATCAGGTATTAAGTAATATCATAAGATCCGATTTTTCATAATGGTTATGTCCTGGTAAACTTTTTTTATATTTCCAATATGCAATCGCTTCTTCCAAACTTCTTCCCTGATTGGCTGCAAAAAACTCCCTAATATATGTATTATATTCAAATTGCTTATCTATTACTGTTTTTCCTTTTTTCTTCCAGAATTTGATAATATGCTTCAATAGCATCTCCGTAAGTCAGTCCGGCATTGCTTTTTAACCATTTCTGAAACAAAACATTAAAAGAAAAACTTTTCCCAATTTTTTCTATGAAAAAAGCTCTATGCTTTTCAGAACATACAACATTAGGTTCTATTACTGTATTTTCAGCAATTACTTCCATATTAATTGCCGATTTTCTTTTCACAGAACCCTGCAATATTTTTCCGGTATTAAGAAAATATTCAATTCTATCAGCAAGTTCTACTTTGCTCCCCGAAACAGGCAGGTTATTTTTTCTGCAAAAGTCTATCAATTCCTTTTTCAAATAGTAATAATTCCTGAATGTTTCTCCATTCAATCCCATATCTAACTTCGGTCTTTCACTCATTCACCTTTCTCCTGCAATTCGTTACTTTATTAAAAATAATATTTCAATCCCTTTCCAAAATCAATTCGTAAACTTATATCCCACACCCCAGACAGTTTGAATAAACTCCGGATTCTTTGGATCTCTTTCTATTTTTTTCCGAATTTTGTTAATATAAGCTGTCAAATTTTTATCATCATACATATATTCTTCTTTCCAAATTGTTTCATAAATTCTTTTTTTACTGAATACCTGCCCTCTGTTCTCTGCCAGTAATAACAATATTTGAAATTCTTTTCCTGTTAATGTAACTTCTTTTTCATCCAAAATTACTTGATGATAATCTGGATATATTTTAATTTTTTCAAATGTAAGACACCGTTTTTTAGATGTTACTTTCCGGCTTTCACATTCATATTTTTCAATCATTCGCTCTAATTGTTTCATAAATCCTGAATTTGGATTTGATACTCTTATAATAATAACCTCTTCCAAAAGTATCATCCTCCTTCATTTTTTCGCTACTTCTGTTTCTAATACCGTTATTATTTAAAATATTTTTCAAACCTTTATTTATTTGGAATTATACTCCTGCTTTCTTCCAATACGGTCTGTTCCCACTTCCGCATAGCCGCTACTTCCCTGTCTGTATGAAGCCAATGCTGCCCATTTCCCACAAAATTCAGTCGGCAATCATTTTCTTCCGAAAATTTTTTTACAATCTTATACGGGATTATTTCATCCTGAATTCCATATAAAATATTTGTTTCTTTGCAAATCGACTTCACTGGATGTTCCCGCACCCAGCACAAATACTTCCAGGACAAAACCACTCCCGTTTCTGTTTTGATTTCCTGACTCTCTTTTAACTGCTCTTCTGTTACCTGTGCCTGTAACATCATATTAGAAATCATATCTTCCATATCTAAAACCGGTGATACCAATAAACATATATCAGGTTTTGTATTCTGAAATGCCTGTATAGAAAAATACGCACCTATACTACATGCATATATTCCAATTACTTTCCAGTTTTTTTGGCACTTTTCATAATTTTCTGTAACTCTGGTATAACTTCCCAAGGTACAAACCTTGCCTTATCCTTTCTTTCTCCATGCTCTGGAAGATCTACACTAATAATCTGCCAGCCATAATTTGTTGCAATTTCAGCAAATGATTCTGCTTCTTCTTTTCTTCCACCCTGCCCATGTATATATATCAATACTCTATCTGCCAAATCTCCATATAAAAGGACCGGCACTTTCCAGACATGAATTTTTGCTATATTCATTGCTTTAAATACTCCCTTAATTTTGCAAAATTTCCTATATCTTTTTTATATTATCCAATTCTAAAATCCCCGACACCATAATCGGGTTCCCCAGTCATTTCTATCACTTTACATGGTTTACGATTAAAATACTTTTCTAAAATTGGCATAAAATCAATAATTTTTCTTTCTTCTCCATACAGTTCTACCATCATTTCGCTATTTTGTTCGTATTGAACGCAACCTGACATATGATATTTCTAGCAAAGTAAATACATTTCTATCTTTCCAACAGCTTCGTTATAATACATCTTGTAACGCTTTAACATCTATTTTCCTCCCACTCATATTTTTTACTTCACTTCCTGGTTCCACTTCACACCATTCGTATCTGTCCATGTGTCTTTTGACGAGTATTTCTATCCAGTGAAGAATGTTGAAAAAAATACAGCCCGCCGTCAGATAGATTCGTCACTTGATTTATTGAGTGATAACGAATTAAAAATCATTCAAGGTACGATTGACGGTATCTTGAACAGCAGAGAAAATAAGAAGTGATTTGCTTCTTATTTTCTCTGTTTTTCTATACAGATTCTTCAACGCTTATTTGCTGATCTGCTCCGCAGGCAACAAATAAGAGCCGATAATATATAAGTTACAATAACTTACAAATTATCGGCTCTGCGTCTTAGCGTCTGGCTCTCTGATAATTATATTTCCATGTTTTATATTGATTAGAGTTTCCTGTTTGCACTTCGGACAGAATAACGGAAAATTTATCAATTCTGTATCGTCCCGTATTTTGATTCGTGTCTTGTTCTTACAAATAGGACATAACACCCATGATTGATTACTCATAGAAGCACCACCTTTGCGACAATAGATTTTTAAAATTTAATCTTTGTCTTTTTTGTAATCGTATAAATATATTCCTCTGGTGTGGGACGCTTATTTCTAAACAACTTTCTGAAATTCGCTTGTACCTCTGGGTCGGTGCTGGTCATTGCTTCATCAATAGTTCTATATCAGTCCGAATATCAGCAAGCGATGCTCCATCTGCTTTAGCATCAGTTTTCAACATTTTTTTAATATGTCGTTTTTTAAATCCTACCATTTTTTTTAATCTCTGTTATATAAAAGCGTTCCTAACCTTTAGTTATTTTGTTGTCCAGATAAAAAATTCTGTTTCGATAAAGCAAGTTCTTTGTGTAAATGCACCGCCATGAAAATAGTAATCACAGCAGAAAGTACATCAGCGATTGGCTGGGCGTACATAATGCCGTTGATTCCCCAAAATACTGGAAGAATCAGAATTACAGGTATAAAACAAATTCCTTGCCGACAAGCTCCTAAAAAGAAACCAGCTAACCCTTTCCCAAGAGCGAGTAATAATGAAGAATATACAGTATAGAAGCCAAACAACATAAATGAAAAACCATTTATCCGTAAAGATTGAGTTCCTACACGAATCATATCTAAATCCATTTTTGTGAATTGTGATATGATTCCTTTTGAAAATATTGCCAATATCAATCCATAAATAACACAAAATATGGTAGACCATAAGATTGATGTTTTAATTGCTTCTTGTAAACGGTAAAATTTCTTTGCACCATAACTATATCCGGCAATCGGCTGAAAACCTTTAATAAATCCAAATACCATCAAACTTCCCATAGAAACAATTCTTGTTACAGCCCCCATACCAGCAATTACAGAATCTCCATAGACCATAGATTTTGTATTTACAAAAGAAATAGAAAGGCTTGTTAATATCTGAAAAACAAGTGTTGGTATTCCGATTTTAAATATCTCTGACATAATATCTTTTGTAAACGAAAAATTCCTAATTCTAAAATGATAGGTACTTTTTTTTCTAAGAATAAATGTTAAATAAACTAATGTAGAAACAATCTGTGAAATAGCAGTTGCGATTGCCGCTCCTGCAACACCCATATTTAATATATAAATGAATACAGGGTCTAAACCAATATTCAATATTGCACCAGTCATTAAGGCACACATAGTTGTTTTTGCCGCTCCCTCACTGGTTACAATATTATTCATCGTTACATTAAACACATTGAAAATACAAGAAATAATATAAATTCTGGCATAGGTAATAGCGTAAGGCATAATACTGTCTGTTGCTCCTAAAAATTTAAGAATAGGACGAAGAAAAATTATGGATAAAATAATCATAATTGCACCTACAGTAATACTACTATACAATGCCGTACTTGCTACTTGATTTGCTTTTTCTTTGTCCCCCTTTCCTAATAATCTAGACAGATAAGAAGCTGAACCATTTCCAAACAGTAAGCCTAATCCCACTACTACTTGACCAAGTGGATAAACTACTGAGATTGCCCCCATCTGACTTGTACCCAAACCACCTACAAAATAGGCATCCACCAGATTGTAGATAGCATTTACCATCATACCCAACATGGTAGGGATTCCCATAGCCATAAGGGCTTTTGGTATCGGAGCATTTCCTAATAACTCCATTTTGTTGTTACGATTGTTCATTCAAAAATCTCCTTTCTCTTGACATGAATTATAAAATATAATAGTATAAATTACAGCATATTTAGCTGCAGAAATTATACTACTATAATTTATAGCAACTGTCAATATAAATGGAGGAAAATTTTATGGCAACGATTGATTTAATAGTATTAGGGATTCTCAAAAAAGAATCCATGAGTGCATACGATATTCAAAAAATGGTGGAATATCGAAACATCTCTAAATGGGTAAAAATTAGTACCCCCTCAATCTACAAAAAAGTGATTCAGTTAGAGGGAAAAGGCTATATCACTAGCACACAGGTTAAAGATGGAAAAATGCCAGAAAAAGCAGTTTACACATTGACTGATTCTGGAAATTCTCAATTTGAAAAACTTATGCTAGATATATCCTATAAACCAATTCATATTTTTTTAGATTTTAATGCCGTAATTGTCAACCTTGACAATTTATCCAAAGATAATCAAAAACTATGTCTTGATAATATCGAAAATAATATTAAAATGCTTAAATCATATATCGAGGAAAATAGGAATTTTAAAAAGAATATTCCTGAAATCCCCGAAACTGGATTAGCCGTTTTAGAACAACAGGCTATTCTTGTACAAGCAATCGAAACATGGATTATGTCAATGAGAGAGCATCTTAATTTGTAATATCCCTCCAAAAAATATAAAGGGCTTGCTATGCGTAGTTTATACGAAAGCAAGCCTTTTGTCTTATTTAATAATCTTCCAGTTATCGTCCTTATGTAACACAAGTTCATACTGTGAGATTTGTGTCATTTTCGACTTGTTATCCAGATACTTTACGGACACGCTGACTTTGAGGTTGTCGCCGTCTTTGGTAAAGACAGGATTTACCAGTTCTGAAAATACATAGTCGTCGGATACAGGAGCAAGCACACCGTTTTTGACATAGTAGGCAAGTTCTTTTTCTGTAGCTGTCGGATAAAGCTTAAAGAATGTTTTCAAGAAAGCGGTAGCGTCCTTGACTGTGTCAGAACTGACACTGACATCGGCTTCCTGTACTTTTGGTTCATACTTTGATTTCTGTACCGCCGGAGCAAGGGTAGGATTCTGGGTAATGACCATTGCACCGTCCTTATCCACATGAACGGTCACAGTATAGTTTTCTGTGACTGCCTGTGTCTGTTCGCCCTCTTTTACCTGCTGATCTACTTCGTAGGCAACGGTAAAATCGTCCGTTCGAGGATGTTCCACGTTCCAGACCAGCACATTTGTAACGGTAGCACTGGTTGGTATGTCCGTTCTGATGATATCGGCGTTCAAATCCTGTAATTCTTTGGTAATACCCTTTTGCGTTAATACTATTAAACCTGAATTATTCACGGCACAGCTGTGAATAATTCAGGTTAAATAATAATAACCTTAATTGCACATCAAAATCATATAGTTCAAAGAAAACTTTTTAATCCGCCTTACTTCCAAACGCATTGACTTGTGTCAAAAGAAATTTTCCATAACGGCTTGCTCTGAAATAACCTGCATAACCAAGAAATTCTCTCATCTTTTTTCTCTGACGAAAAGTGATATATTTTTTCATTAATACAACCTGGGATTCTAAATCCATTGGTAACTCAGTATTCGGCATTTGCAGCACCCTCTTTCATAGTAAAAAAAAGAATGGATATACCATTCTTAATCCCGTCAATGGAATATTTGGATTCGGGCATTACCCATGCCTTCCTACGGTCTATGATTAACACATGCCATTTAAAATATCAACAATTTATTCAAAAAATCCCTTATGTATCCGGACTGTCCTTCTCTTTTTTTCTGTAAATCGGCTTATATATAAATCAATCATTTTTAGAGCAAGTTTCGCAATGTAGCACAATAACCCCTTCCGGGGTTACTGGCCACTTGCAACTTGATGGGGATTTCGTTTCCCCATACCCTCGACCGCAATCAAAGATATGCGTATTGGTTCCCATTTACATGGTCACAGCGTGATGATTCTTCATCACTTGCTTTCACAGCAAGCTGTAAAATTTTCTCTTTCCCGTGCGGAACCTTTATGTAGAAAGGAGCATTGAATGACAAGACCCAAAAAAGATGAATCGCTTACCAAGAACAAAGACGTTCACCTGCGTATGAGCGAAACGGAATATGAGATTCTTTTGGAAAGATCCACTGCATCCAACATGACTGTTTCTAATTTTATACGCAATGCTTTGGATAGGCAGAATGTTATTATCAAATATGAAATTACTGCAGATGTTCCAGACATAAAAAAGCTGATTGGTGAATTGGGTAAGATAGGAAGCAACCTTAATCAGATTGCCCGATATTTTAATCAAGGTGGAATTATCTCCTCAGAAATGAGAACAGAGATAAAAAAATCTCTCCGGGATATTTATGAAATGAAATATGAAGTGATGAGAATGGCAGGTGATTTTCGTGGCAGTGATTAAACATATCGCAAGCAAAAATGCTGACTATGGAGAATCTGAACGGTATCTCATCTTTCAGCATAATGAATACACCCAAAAGCCAATCCTCGATGATGAGGGGCATATGATATTACGAGATGAATATTACCTGGATGGTCTGAACTGTGATCCGTTTACTTTTGCATCTGAATGTCAGGAACTAAACAGCTACTACCATAAAAATAAAAATTTCAATGAGATCAAGTCTCATCATTACATTATCAGCTTTGACCCAAAAGACAGAGAGGAATGTGGACTGACTGGTGAACGGGCACAACAGCTTGGACTAACTTTTGCAAAGAAGAACTTTCCCGGCCATCAGGCTTTAGTCTGTACTCATATAGACGGTCATAATGAAAGCGGCAATATCCATGTGCATATTGTAATCAACAGCCTTCGGAAATATGACGTACCCCAAGAACCCTATATGGAATTTGACTGTGAATCAAAAGCCGGATATAAACACCACCTAAGCACAGCCTACCTTGCTCACTTAAAACAAGATGTTATGGACATGTGTCAGAAAGAGGGCCTGCATCAAGTTGACTTGCTCTCTCCTGCTGAAAGAAAAATCACGGAAAAAGAATACTGGGCACAGCGTCGTGGACAGGAAACACTTGATAAGCTCAACCAGAAAATGCTTGAAGATGGTATCACACCAAAAGAGACTCGCTATCAAACAGAGAAACAGTTTCTCCGGGATGCTATTGATGATGCTGCAAGCACCGCCAAGTCACCAGAAGAGTTTGCACAAATCCTCGATAAAAAATATCATATCATCTTCAAGCTCAGCAGAAACCGGTACAGCTATCTTCATCCAGGCAGAAAAAAATATATCACTGGACGAAATCTCGGAACACGATATGAAGAGGATTTTCTATTACAGACATTTAAGGAAAATGCAAAATCACTCTCTGATAGGAAAATGAAAATTGAAGAACCACAAGTTCCAAATACTACAAAAGATTTGCAGGCAACACTTGCTCCTGATACTTCCGATATTCCTGTACCGTTCATTTTCATCAAATCAGATCTCCGACTTGTGATAGATTTACAGACCTGTATCAAAGCACAGCAGAGTGAAGCCTATGCTCAAAAAGTCAAACTCTCCAATTTGAAACAGATGGCTCAGACTGTTGCCTATATCCAGGAACATGGATACAACTCTCTTGAAGATTTCCATACCGCACTTGACCAGGCATCCGATCAGACTAGTGCCATCAGAAAATCATTAAAGGATACAGTGCAGCAACTTAAAAATATAAATGAGCAAATACATTTTACCGGACAGTACCTTGCATACAAAAACGTATATGCCGACTACCGTAAAAACCGCAATAAGAATAAATTCTATGAAGAACACCGGGCAGAACTTTCTCTTTATGATACAGCTCTCCGGACACTGAAAGAAAAATCCGGTGGAAATAAGCTGCCTTCCATGAAAGCCCTCTATGCCGAAAAAGACCGGCTTATTGAATTGCGAGATATGCAACGGGAAGATTTTTCTAACCGCCGGGATTATGAACGGGAGCTTCGTACCGTTTCCGCTAATATTGACATTATCCTTGGAAAGAGGCACGAGCAGGAACAGCTGATTGAGAAAGAACAGAATTTATAAATTTTCCTGTTTTCATACTTTCCAAAAAGAGGTATTATTATAGAAAAACGCAGGAGGTATTCAAATGAAAGCACATAAATATTGGTCACTTGGTGCATTGGCAGCCATGATTGGAACCTTTTATACCGGCTATAAAAACATGAAATCAGCTCACAAATATTTTGCTTGCAGCTCTCTTCTCTGTATGATTATGGCTATCTACTCTGGGCATAAAATGATTTCTGGTAAATCCAGAAAAAAGAAAGATTCTGTTTCTAAAGAATCTGAGAAGTAATTGGAAATATCGAAACGTCACATATTATTTGCTTGATGGACTGAAACAAATTCCTCCATCAAGCAATTTTTACTCTTGTTTATAATTCTATTTCATTTATATCATCCTTCCTACAGTGTTAGGCTAATCCCTCTATGAAATTTAACATATTATATTCTTTTCCATTTTCCCAATCACAAAAAAATCCATTCGGTTCTGTCATTGGATATACTTTTAAACAATTTGTTAATTTAACTAATATGCAAGTAGTAAAACCATAAAAATTTACCATCGCACAATATTCCTCTTCTATTTGAAAACAAATTACAGAATGAATATGCTCACCATATTTGTCTGTATAATGAATACGCCCAAATGTTTTCGTGAGATTTTCCGGACATAAATGTACATAATTATTTATATTTTCTCCAGATATAATTGCCTCTCGTATTTCATCAAAACATTCATTTAACATAAATTCTTTTCCATTTAAATGCGTTGATACATTAAATGCAACCTTGGCACAAAAGCGAAAAAATTTGTTCATATCCATTTTATATTTAATTTTAAATTCTGGTTGTTTTCTTATAATTTTATGTTCTTCGGATTCATCTACCATAAAATTTTTATTCTTAATTTTACTGATAGATTCCGTTATTTCTTGTTCAATTACATTTTTATCTAACATCGAATTATAAGCTAAGAACCATCTTCCATTATGATTGCCTAAAATTTTTTGATTTTCCGGTATTCTTGAATCTGAAATATAAACAGCTTTTTTTATATCTATTTTCTTTAAATCTTTAAAAAATTGATCTACATATTTCTTTAAATCACCTTCTCGCTCTGCATCAATAGCCATTGTTAATTTATTGCCATCTGTATCTGTTTCCAAAAAGCACTGCATAATTTGTTTTGGTTTTCCCAGTAATATATAACCTAATGATACTTTTCCATCTGGAGCACACATCACACTTACCTTTGCATTTCCTGATTTCTTAGGATTTTTACTTCCTCTTTTCCCTGGACCTAAAAACATTCTATTAATGTTTATAAAAGATTCCATTGATACATGTTTTTCAATTCCTGAAAATAACTCGTTTGCCTGATCTGACACTACTCCTTGATCTAACATTTTCTTGCCGCCCAAAAAAGCTGGAATTATATGTTCCTGTTTCTCAAATCTTAGACCTTCTGCATCTTTATAATAAACACACATATTTTCTAAAGTATTTTTTTCCATAACACGCCTCCGGTACTTTTTCAAATATTTTGTACTCCTTTTTCAACTTAGTTTTTCTGCTCTCACTTTACATAAATCAAACAAAAAATTTATCCGATCAATAACAGATAATGCTGTTATCGACATCAAAAAACCTTTATTATACATATCAGATTTTTCTCTTAAATACCTTAACATATTAATATTTTCAATCTGCGTCTTATTCAAATTTTCAACATCTTTTCTGATTGCATTATTATCCTTATTGTTAATATAAATCAGCAGCTTTCCCCATATACCTGCTATTACATCCGAAACTTGGATTAACACATTCGATGTTGAATCAACATACTCCATATTATTTAACTGCTCCCCAAGATACGTTGGCACAGAATCTTTTTCAGTTGCCTGAATCTCTGTCTCTATGTCATATGTATGCATTGCATTATAATATTTTCTCGGACCGTCATAATAAAATGTTTCAAAACTTTCTTGCATTACATAGTCTGTATTTCCTTCAAGAAATACTAACTCATCACTCTGTTCTGCACGTTTTATCATTCCTGTAATAAACTTTTCTTCCATTGTTTGCTCACATCTCATCGGGAATAATTGCAGTAATTCTGAAATAAACCCAGATATTTTATCTTTCTTTATATTCGGAAATTCATATCGAAACATTATATTTTGCAGCTCCTTCTCTTTTCCATGCAACATTTCATAAAATGTATTCTTTATAGAAAAATAATTAAAGCCCATTTCATCAATTTCTCCTGGAGACATTATAGAATCTATGATTTCAACTATTGCGTAATATAAATTATTTACATGAGTATAATGTATAAATAACCCCTTTTCATTTATCCACTGAAACAAGTACCCCACACGTTTTCTACTCATACATCCTAAAAAATCACCTTTTGAAAACTGATTTTTAAATTTTATCTCTGTAACATTCTTTTGCAATTTTAATAATCGAGCCAATTCTTCAAATGAAACATCTAATTCCTGTTTTGCTACCACCCCTGCGAGAACAAAATCTTCATATGGATTTACATTAAACTCTTTTTCTAAATTTTTTTGGTTCGTTCTGACCCAAAATTTTCTGCAGTTATTACTTTCATCATAATAAAAATGGCACTTAATATCCGTTTTAAATCCTTGCATTGCATACCATTCTTGCTCAACCTCACGCATCCTCTTTTCATCGCTTTGACAATTCATAACTCCACCTCTCTCCAAAGCCTATCTGATAATAAAAAAAGCCAGTCTAAATTTCTTTAGACTGGTTATAATTTTCATTCTGCAATGTTAACGTGTTGTTTATAATAAATCAATTTTTATCCGTTATTAATTATTTATCAAGTCACAAATCTTACTGAACTTATCCGTTATATCAATCACCGCTTCTTCACCGTTATCATATGCTATTTCTACGGTTGCTATTCCAACGGTTTTACTCGATGTTTCAAATGACAATAATTCATCTAAGTTCATTTCCCAATAAAAGCTTGTTTCTTCTATGAAATTCTCTATCGTCCTTTTTCCAAGGTCATCTACCAATCCATAAATATATCCACAAGTCATTAAAACGGCCGCCAATGAGTTTCTCCTAATAAAGTCGCTATTAACTTTTCCTGCCATTCCGCCTCTATCGCATCCGAATACTCGGCTCATATCATGCTCCATACTAATTGCATAACTCTGTGCTCTCATCACTGCTTCTACCATAAATAGTTTCCTCCATATAATGTTCATCACAATCTTGCCAAATATTCTTTGCCTTTACTCCATCAGCTTAAGAAGTCTTTATCTAAAATGACGTCCTATAATGCAAAGATTTCTTTTCTATATTCAGTTGTAAAGGTACAATACATATTTGACTGCTACATATATAAACAACAACGTACTTGTTGTTGATAATATACCACTTGTTATTAGCACTGTCAAGAGGTGAGTGCTAATTTGTTTCTTATTTTTACTTCTTTTATTACTAACCTTCTTATCTACCACATCTAAATAACCTGTGTTCATCTTTTTCACTGCAAAAATGGCCCTGCCACATAAGTAGCAAGACCACTTCTGTTGAAAATTACTTCTTTTTCCTTTCCATCTCTTCTTCCACTGCCCTTTGTTGCTGTGGTTGTCCTTTTCCCTGACTGGCTATCTTTTGTTGATGTTTACGGAGTCGTTTTAACACTGATCTCCGAGGAGCATTTTTATCTTTTTTCTTCGGAGTGTTATTCATCAGTCCGTCAATCATATTGTAGTTGGCTTCTTCTGCCATCTCCGCACTGCGAAGATATTCTCCGTTGTCCATGACCTTCTGCCAGTTTGCCAGCTCTGGTTTCTTTTTCTGTTGCTCTGATGGCTGCTGTATCTGATTTGGTTGCATTTGTGATTGCACCTGCTGTTGTTTCTGCCGTTCCTGTTCATTCACTGCTTGTTGCTGCATAAAGTTCTGAATGTTCCGTCTTGCTTCTTCGTCAAAGCCATTGTAACAGTCATTCATAACTACTGCTCCATCTTCACTGAGAATCACATAGGCGGCTCTTGTCCCATACTCTTCATGTTCCATCAGGAACCATTTCTTCTCATTCATCAAAATATAATCCTGAGCAAGCCAAGTCCCTTTCTTTCCTTCGATTTCATATCCCGTTGTATCAATGGAAAGTCTGGTATCAGAGGAACTTTTGATTGTAAGAAATTTTGGAACGATGATGAATCCGTCTTTATTAATATAGTAAGCTGTGGTTTTTCCCTCATCCGTGATTACCAGAACATCGCTACATCCGATGGAATGACCTTTGAAGTTCTTCGGTCGCTGTTTCTGCAGGCGTATTTTTATATCCGCCGGAGTTTCCCCCGGCTGGATTCTTCCAATGTACACCTGCTGATAGTTCTCAATGCTGACGCTCTTTCCTTCGCTTCTCAGCTTTTCATAAGAACGGAAACGGACATCACGATACTCTGGTGTTTCTTTTACCTGATATACTGCACACTGACTTGTACTCATTCCTCGTCCTCCTCTTCCAATTCCGCTTTATAATCTTCCAGATCCATAAGAAAAATCTCATAGCCTTCGTCACTCATGCAGAACAACTTTCTTATGGTATTGCAGACAAGCCTGATCATATCCGCATCCCCTTTCAGAAATGGAATGATATGGTCGATGGCTTCCATCGTATCATTTCGGTTGCCTTTATCAAACATTGCGGTCACTAAACATTCATCTGTATCAAAGTTCATTGCCAGATTCATCATAATTCTACATCCCCCTTCTTACGTGCTTTGGATTTTTCAGTTGCCATTTCTTTCTGCTCCTGTGCTTTTGCCCTTGCCTGGAACGCTTTTAATGACTGCAGCACAGATTTTTTCAGTTCTCCTTTTTCGCCCTTTACAGGCTCTTTGTTTTGTTCCCGATTCGATTCTACTGATACGGATTCTTTCTTGACTGGTGTTTCTGAAACTTCCTGTTTCACTTCCACGGTCTGTTCTGTTTCCTGCACTTTTCCATGTTTCTCATTCAGATACTTTTCCATGTCATTGATTGCTTTCTGTACCAATGGACTCTCCTTATAATGTGGAATCATATCAATCAGATCCCTTTCTATCCTGTCTCCACTCATGAGTCCATATTCCCCGGAATAATCCTCATCCCCGTCCTGCAGTTCAAAACCAATTCCTTTGATTCCATGCAGGCGTTCTGCCGGAATACTTTCATAGATTTTAATCGCTTCTTCCAGCGTGAGATTATTATGGTATTCTCCCATGACCGGAAACTCCATACACTCTGCCACATAAAAAGTAATCGTAGCTTCTGGTTGCTCCTGTTCTGGTTGTCTGGTAAAGATAGAAAGGATTTCTGCATTTTCCAGACGGGAAAGTAATGACCGGGCAGTTATCACATCACTGTCTATATCAGATTCTTCCGATACTTCAACGAGCCAGTCCTTTAAACACCCTGTTTTCTTATTCAGAATGTCCTCTGTAATTTTCTCCACCTGTTCTTCCCTGTTCTCAACGGTATCTTTATATTCGTAAGTGTCATATTCATAGCTGAAATTATCTAAATCAGCCGCCAGCTTTTGAATCTCCTGCTGATCAAGGTAAGCATCTGCTTCCTTCATATATTCTGCCAAAGTGATTCTTTCTTCGGCAATAGGATTGATGTCCACCTTAATACCTGCCATTGCTATACCATGAGCATTTAATTCATTGAAGAAACTGTCCTCCCGGATATTGCCACGATAAGAAAGCACCACATCAAGGTCAGAATCATCTCTGTAAAGTTCCTCTCTGCTTCTGGAACCATGCACCCTTGCTGCAAGTAGCTCTACTTCATTTTCTAATCCCATTTCTTCCAGAATACCCTGTGCATGATACAAGACACCCTGTTCCACTTCTGCCCTGCTAAGACCATTTAATGCTACTTCATCTCTTCCAATCTCAGAAGTCGCACGAAGCTCACCTGCCTGTAGTAAATCCTTTGAATGTTGGATGGTCATTGCCTCAAATTCTTTATAGTCCACTTTAACACATTCCATATCATCCATTCTTTCACTTTTCAGGATTTCATAAGTAGCTTTCTGAACAGATACTTTGGGATTATCATAATCATTGGAATGGATTTCGTGCAGGTCAGAATCATAAAAAATATAAAAATAGCCTTCTTCCGTTGCCTGTACGGTCAGATACCCTTTGCTCTTGGTAAACTGCATTGCAATTCCCTCACAGGTATCCACTGCTCTTTCCCGGTCATAATCCTCAAAAATACTTGGTGGACAATTCTTTAATAACTGTGCCAGCTGCATCTGTCGTTCGCCTGCTTCTTCCACTTCTGCCATCAAATCCTCATAATCAACGGGAACTACATTTTCCAGGGACATATCTTCATCTTCAAGAATATCTTCCATTGCCTGCCGCATAGAAATATCAGGATTGTCATAAGCACCGCCGTCGATCTCATCGTAATCTAAAGCATAAAAGGTATAATCATAACCTTCCTCTGTTCTCTGGATTGCAAAATACCTATCGTCAATCTTATATGCCAGTTCATCCGGCTCCAGTTCCGGCATAAGTCCCTCTACAGAAATCCCTTTCTCCTGTAGATATTCTGAAATAGCTTCCAATGCTCCTGCGTCATACCCATTCCAGAGATCTTCTGCGACAAGCTGACCATGTTCTGATACGATAATCCCTGCCACATCTGAACCATATTCATCATGCTCCATGAAGAAGAACTTTTCCCCTGCATACGCTCTTTCATCTACTGTATGCCAGGTTCCCTCATGTCCATCTGCTTCAAATCCTCTGGTATCTGCTGTAATGGTGACTTCCGCTTCATCTAATGCCTGTTCAATCTTCTGCATACGGATCTCTGCTCTTGCCATATCAATAAATCCATCTAACACCGCTGGGTGGCTTTCTATCACATAATCCTGATTCAGATTCTTCCCCTGATTGATATTTTCCGAAATTTCGATATGTTCTGCCCAGTCTTTGTTCTGTCTGGAAAATCTGCCGTCATAAGAAAGTTCCCGGAGTGTATTTGCCATAACAAACGTCATACGCTCTTCTCCAAACTGTTCCAACACTTGCGTTGCAGCATCTTCCTCTAAGTGCAGTCCATCAAATTTTAATGCAATCGCTTCCTCGATTGCTTTCTTACAATCAATATTTAACTTTCTGGAATCCAGATAAGCATCTACATCCCGTTCTTCCATTGCCTGAGCAAGTGTTCCTTTATAGACTGGCGGGTAGGCTCTGGTATGATTATTTTCCAGTATCGCCATTCTCTGCTGTACAAAGTCCGGAAGTTCCTCAAAGCCGAAAGAATCCACATAATAAGCCTTTGTTTCCGCCGTCCGGTTTATAACTATGACATCGCTTACCGATAAGGAATGTCCATGAAAATCGTTTGGGCGGTTGATATTAAATCTCTCAAAAATATCATCTAATGTGATCGTTGGTGTCCATGGAGCCGCATACACCATCCTGTAGTCTTTTCCATCAATGCTATATCCTAATTTTTGAGCCGATTCAAAACCCATAAACTGATAAGTATGCTCTCCACCCATATCCATCTGATAGATTGCAAAACGACCGCTTTCTCCATGAAGAAGTAAGGTTTCATCAATCTTTTCTGCACTATCCTGTTCCAGTTTTTCCTGTCTGGCTATCGCTGCTTCTCTTTCTTTATGTACTTCCCATTCCGTTTCCGTAATACCAAAGATACCGTCATGCCCCAGGATTGCATTTTCTGTTTCTGCAAAAATCTGTCCTGCCTGTTCTGGATGATCTGGATTTCCATGTAAGAGAAAAACTTCTGCACCTTCACGATACAATTCTACTGCCCTGTTTTTTTCAAGAGGATACATGTTTTCCAGTCGGATTCCTGCTTCGTGCATTTCTGTAAAACCAATCCTTCCATCTGGAAAGTTATCCATCTGTGCCTCTGTCTCATGCACAAGGCTTCTCATAACTTCACTTCGGTCACCCCGGTTCGCTGTCAGCATACGGTTTACCAGTCCCAAAACTTCGTCCCGGTCATCCATCTTATAAGCAAAATTTACGATAAGGTTTCTTTGGGATTCTGTAAAATTCTCATAGCTGGCAGTTTCTGCGGCTTCAATCAGTCTATGGGCATACTGCATGGTGCTTTCTCTTTCTTCTGGAAGTTTCGTGGTTGGAAAGTTCGCCCTTGCTGCCTGGATCACTTCATGTACTAAGTTTGCACCGGCTTCATCATAAGATTCTCGCATATCCCAGACCAGATTATTCAGTCTTTCTACCTGTCCGGGAAAGGTTTCTGCATATTCCGTCACAAATGCTTTCTCTTCTTCTGTAAAAATTGTTCTCGGAAATTCCGCTTTTTCCACCAGCATCTCTGCCTGTTCTTTCGGTGTCAGCTCTGAAAAATAAGCAATGCCTGTATCAGCATCATACGCTACATCAAAGAAGTCAATCGGATAATTCTCTCCCACTCCATCACTTGCATACAATACTGTGATCGTTGCACCTCTGCCCTCCAAAAATTCTTCCAGTGGTTTCTCATCCTCTGAAAGTTCTTTCTGTTCCAGTAAAGTAACATATTCCCTTACATTCTCCTGCACCTGTTCTGCTGTCATATTCTCTACCAGATTATAACTATATTCCGAACCCATACTGCCTGAAAGATGCAGAATAACATCCTCTCTATGAAATGTTTCTCTGATTGGTCTTTCCATCTCAATTTCATGCATCTGCTCCTCAATGTTCCCGATGATCTCTGCCGATGTTTTTCGGATGGTATCCATTGATGCTTTCAACGCCTTCATATCCCTGCTCTCGCACCAGCTGGCGATATAGGTAAACGAATATTCTGAAGTATCCAGACCAAAATGGTTGCAGACAATATAAGCGATACTTTCTGCTTCCACTTCCTTTGTTGTCTGGTCTTTTAAGACTCCTTCCGCATCCATTACCTCCCGGTCATGCAGCAATGCATGGCTCACCTCATGGACTCCTGTTTTCATGGTCTGGAGATTACTCATATCTTCCTGAATTGCTATATACTTTTCTGTCTGATGATAGTACCCCTTTGCTTCCCCTTCTATCTCCATCATACGGATTGGCACAGGAGAAATATTCTGCAATGCTTCCATAAACGTGTCATAAAACTGTACACTCCCGGTAAGTTCCGGTACTTCCAGCTCTGCAATCGGCTCTCCTTCTGTCTGGCTGACATCAAATACCGTTGTCACACGGAACCTTGGAATAACCATCTCCACGATCTCTGTTTCCGGCTGACCATCATCCCCGATCACCGGCTCTTTGGTCACTGGGTCGATCTTTTCAATCTCCTGTTTCTCACGGATGGGTGCCGGTGCGATAATTTGGATTCCTTTTTCCCCACGTTTTACATGACGGTTAAATTTCTTCTGCCATGCCTGATACCCTGCCACCAGTGTTGCTTCCGGTTTCTGCATAGTGATCAGCAGCGTATTATTAAAACTGTAATTGTGGAACTTTGACATGGTATTCAGATATTCGGTATATCTCTCCGAAGTAAAGATTTCTTTTACTCCCTGCTCCAGACGTTCCGATATTTCTTTTAACTGTTTTTCTATATTATTTGCCATAAACAAACCCTCCATTTTATGTCCCCGCCAGAGAAAACTCTGACGGGAAATCTTTTATAACTCCTGTTCATGTTTTTTCTTTGCAGTTTTCTGTGTAACGGTCTGTTCCACTGTATTCTGCTGGGTCTTCTCCTGCTTTAAGCGTTCCAGAATAGATGGCTTATGGATTCTGTCTGCTGTTTCCGGAAGTTCTTTTTCTTCTACGGCATCCCTGCTGTCTGTGCTACTTCCTTCTCTGCCAATATCCTCATCTGCCATAATCGTCTCATTGCCCTTTTCATCCATGTTCAGCAGGACATTTAACTCGGATAATCGTTCCATCTTTTCATTCAGTTCTGCTTCTTTCGGAAATGGCTTTTTTACCTCTTCCTGTGCAGTAGCAAGCTGCTGTTGTACAGTTTCCAATTTCTGCTCACTTTCCGTCAGCTTCCTGTCGATAGAAGAAAGGGTGTTATGGATACGCTGCATATTTCCTACCGGGTCTTTTCCGATCTCCAACTTATAAGAGCATTTTCCTTTGATTGCCAGTTCAAACGCATTGGAGAACATATTGTAGGAAGCAGATAACGTAAACCCATGATATTCCCCGA
>ENA-OZJV01000108-OZJV01000108.1-human-gut-metagenome-genome-assembly--contig:-NODE-108-length-48933-cov-11.031527_pt1 | contig 48933 bp, 53 predicted proteins | sample MGYA00244179_ERZ653756 | MGnify/ENA primary metagenome ERZ653756 (study PRJEB26926, sample SAMN06165332) | human gut metagenome | biome: ENVO:00009003; feature: ENVO:2100002; material: ENVO:00002003...
CGGAAACAGCAGACAGAATCCATAAGCCATCTATTCTGGAACGCTTAAAGCAGGAAAAAGCACAGCAAAACGCACCACAGCAGCCGACTGTGCAGAAATCAGCAAAGAAGAAACACGAACAGGAGTTATAAAAAGTTTCCCGTCAGGATATTTTCTGGCGGGAGAAATCCAAAAGGAGGATTTGTTTTATGGCAAATAATATAGAGAAACAGTTAAAGGAAATATCGGAACGGCTGGAACAGGGCGTAAAGGAGATTTTTACTTCGGAACGGTATACGGAATATCTGAATACCATGTCCAAGTTCCATAATTACAGTTTTAATAACACCCTTCTGATCACCATGCAGAAACCGGAGGCTACTCTGGTGGCAGGGTATCAGGCGTGGCAGAAGAAGTTTAACCGCCATGTAAAACGTGGGGAAAAAGGAATCCAGATCATCGCACCGGCACCCATCCGTGAGAAACAGGAGATTGAAAAGATTGACCCTGTAACAAAAGAGCCGGTGATCGGGGATGACGGTCAGCCGGAAACAGAGATCGTGGAGATGGTCATTCCAAGGTTCCGTGTGACAACGGTATTTGATGTCAGCCAGACAGAGGGAGAGCCGATTGCAGAGCTGGAAGTATCGGAACTTACCGGGAGTGTACAGTTTTATGACACGTTTATGGAAGCATTGCAGAACATTTCTCCTGGGCCAATCCACATGATGGAAATAGAAGGGGAAGCAAAAGGCTATTATCATCAGACAGAAAAGTATATTGCAATTCAGGAAGATATGAGTAATCTTCAGACCATGAAAACCGGAGTACACGAAGTAAGCCATGCATTGCTGCATGACCGGGAGGTAATGGATGCGGAAGGAATTTTAAAAGACCGGACAACAAAAGAAGTAGAAGCGGAAAGTATTGCCTATATTGTCTGCAATCACTTTGGTTTGGATACTTCAGAATACTCTTTTACCTATATTGCCAGCTGGTGTGAGAGCAAGGATATGAAAGCACTCCGGGCATCTATGGATACCATCCGGAAAACGTCTGCAGAAGTCATTGAGAATATCGAGACACAGATGCACGAACTGGAAATGGAAAGACCGGTGCGGGATACCTTCCATAAGGAAGATTTGATCCTGCATCTTTCAGGCAGCATGGGTTCCGAGTTTACTTATGACCTGATCGAAAACATGAGCAGGGAACAGTTAGAGCAGAATGTGGGGGAATACGTCCGCCTTCTGGAAAGTGGTGAGATAGAGGAGAATGAGAAACCACTGGAAAGTTTTCTGGAGGAAAAAGGTGCTGCCGTCACACCACTCTATGACAGCAGTGGACACGGAGAGAATTATCCGATTGATTTTTATGATGTGGAATATGATGCTGACACAGGCGTTACTTATTTTTCTGACCTTTCTCCGAAAGAGCAGGCAGAGATGTTGGTGCATAAAGCAGAGTTTCCAAGAAATATTTTTTCAGAAGAAGAAAAGGCATTTGTAAATGAATATGCAGAAACTTTCCCCGGACGGGTGGAAAGACTGAATGACCTGGTATGGGACATGAGGGAATCTTACGATGAAGCCGGTTCAAAGCTAGTGTATGAAGTAATCCAGGCAGCAAGGGCAAACTTCCCAGTGAAAGAACCGGAGATTGTAGAAGAAACAGCCATGCAGTATGCTCACCGTCTGATTGAAACGGCAGAAGCTGCAAATACAGGAAATTTCACAGATTCCCAGAGAAATCTTATTGTGAATTTTGCATATAAGATGGATGACAAAGACGAAGTGCTTGGACTGGTGAACCGTATGATGACCGCAATCCGCAGACCGGGAAGTGAATATACGAGAAGCCTTATGAATGAAACACAGGCACAGATTGACAATTTCCCGGATGGCATGATCGGTTTTACGGAAATGCACGAGGCAGGAATCCAGTTAGACCATATGCTCCCGCTTACGAAAGACCGGGCATATGAACTGTACCGTGGAGGGGCAGAAATTTATATCTTACACGGAAATCCAGAGAATCCACAACGGGCAGAACAGATGCTTGTGGAGACGGAAAGTGAGATCCTTGGATATGACGGTATCTTTGGAATCACAGAAACAGAATGGGAAGTGCAGAAAGAGAGAGAAATATCTGCTACAAAACAGGAAGCACTGGTACAGCAGAGTGCAGAAAAGATTGATGAGACACTTCTTCTGCATGGAGAAAGCAGAAGGTTTGCCATTTATCAGATGGATACCGGAGATGAGCATACTTATCAGTTTATGGGAATGGAATCCGCAAAGAGTCTGGGCTATACCATTGACGGAAAGGATTACAGGATGGTTTATGCAGCACCGTGGATGCCAACGATCACGTTAGACAATATATTTGAACGCTTTAACATTGACCGACCGGAAGATTTCCGTGGCCATTCCTTATCGGTAAGTGATGTGATCGTGATAAACAGGGGTGCAGAGATCACAGCCTATTATGTAGATTCTTTTGGATTTCAGGAACTTCCGGAGTTTGTCCAGCAGAGAATGAACCTACTGGAACATAATTCCGTCAGGGCATATCCGCCAGTTTATAAAGGAACATTGGAACAGGCAATGGGAGAACGGGATGTGGATGCTTATCTGGATTCCAGAAAGTTAAACCTGGACTGTAAGAAAGCAATCGAAGAAGCCATCCGGGAGAATTTTGACGGGCTGCACTTAAAGCAGGATGCGGCAAAAGAAGTCGTGGAACGCTTCGGGGAAGAACGTATGAATTTTGTTATGGCAAATACCATCCGTGAACTTTCCCATGATGGAAGATTTTCCAGACAGAACAAAGACTGGGCGGAGCATATCGAAGTCCCGGAAAATATCAGCCGGGGCAGAAATCTGAACCTGGATTATGTGATCGAAAGCCACCCGGCAGTTTTAGATGGGTTTATCGACATGGCAAGAGCTGAGATCCGGATGCAGAGGATAGAACAGGCGATAGGAGAAAACGAAGTGACGATCACGGCAGAGACAAGAGGGTATGAAGCAGAAGGACATAACGGGACATGGCATACGGTTGATGAAAAGGAATATGCCGGGGAGAAGTTTTTCTTAATGGAACATGATGAATTTGGCTCCGATGTGGCAGGCATTATCGTAGCGGAAAATGGACAGCTTGTAGCGGAGGACTTGTGGAATGGGTTTGATGCAGGAGCGTTAGAAGCTGTATCAGAATATTTGCAGGAAAATGGAACAACACTCTATGATTTGTCGGAATTCCCGAAAGATTCTGCTGTAACCCTGCGGAGTGGACAGACACTTACAATCGAAGAAATACAGGCAGTACAGAAAGATACCTGGGAAGAAACGATGGAAGGAAAAAATGAATCTGGAACGGATGTCCGGTTTAATTTCCATGCAGTCAGTGAGGTGCAGCTTCCGGAAAGAATAAAATTAAAGATGCCAGAGATCCATTACATTGATAATTTTTATGTGATGGAAGATGTAAATGCAGAAGGTGTAGTAAAAGTAAACCGGTATGAATCACTGGATGAAGCGATGCAGGAGTATTTACGTTTGCCCAATCATCAGGAAAAAGTGCTTGGTATCCAGAATACGGAAACAATGCAGGAAAGCATGGATTTCATCCGATGTGAAAACGGAATAGATCGGCTTACCCATGCGTATGAACAGATCGGAGGGTGGCTGAATCCAGAAATATATGAAGCGGTAAATAAAATGGAAAACATGCTGGACTGGAATGAGGTACAGATTGCATATCAGATTGGAAAACAATACTTTACAATCCAGACCGCAGAAGATGGCTATGACTATACATTTTACAATGAAGATTATCAGGAGGATGATGGAGGAATCTATGACAATCCGACAATTTATGTAGATGAAGCTGCCAGTGATATTTTGGAAGATAAAGGGTACTCATTGGAAGACGCAAAAGTAGTGGATTATGAAGAACTGATGGCAGATGTGGAAGAAGTTCAGGAAGAACAGATGCAGCGGATACAATTAGAAAAAAACTGCCCAGCAAGTATTTTTGAAGGATTTCGCAGGGAAGAAGCAATGCAAACCTATGAAGGAATCGCAATGCAGTTTATCAGGAGTAAAGGGTATCTGACCATACAGGCAACAGAAGAAGGATATTCGTTTATTTTTTATGACTCTGATCTGCATGAAATCCAGAGTGGTGATTACGATAATCCAGACGCATCCATTCAGGAAGCTGCTTATGAAATCCTTAAAAGTGAAAGAATGGATGACCTGGAATGTGTCAAAGTGGATTATAAAGAATTTGAAGAAATGACGATCCAGCACTCTAAGGATTTATTGCAGGAGGGGGAACTTCGTGCGACTTCTGAGATTGGAAGAAATGAACTGGCATTAAATAGCCTGAGCAGGGCAGAAGTTGAAAGAGGTGTCCTGTATCATGCACAGGCAGTATTAGAAGATATGGGAATGGAACAGGAGGTAGAGCTGCTTGCTGCAAGAGTGTATGGTTCCAGAAGCAGACAAGACCTTTACCGGGAAGATTCTGACCTTGATGTGGTTCTTTCCTATAAAGGTGATATTCGAGAAGATAGCTTTTTCAATGCCTTAAATGAATCTGGTATAGCGATGGCAGGAATTAAGGTGGATATTAACCCGATTGCAGAGGAGCGAATCACTCTGGCAGAGTATATAAAAGAATCCGAAAAATATCTTGACCAGCAGGAGATTAAAAAGCTCGCTGTGGACCTGGATAATTTTAGCTATGACGTTGATACCTATGAGTATAACGATACAGTTGAAAATAGAGAAGAACAGGTGGAAAAACTCACGGAGGATATTTTGAATAAGAAAACAGAAACTATCAAGGACTGGCTGCTTGAGGTATCCGAGGAATCCGATATAGACAGCGATGTTATAACTGCCCGTTCTTTACTTTCCCGTCTGGAAGATACAGAGCGATTTTCTATTTTTGACAAACAGCCGGAGCAGGAACAGCCAGAAGCCACGATCAGTTTTTATGTCGCAGAGTGCATGGAGTTTCCGGTCATGGGAGAGTACCATAACAACCTCACTTTAGAAGAAGCCATTAAAATATATGAGAGTATCCCAGCAGAGAGATTGCATGGGATTAAAGGAATCGGATTTGATCTGCAAGATGGTGATGAAAATTATTCCGGAGAATATGAGTTGATGAGTGCAGACCGGATACGGCGTGATCTGATAGATATGATTCCACACTATAAAGAAAGCCCTCTGGTGCAGAAAGCAATCGCAGACATGGAAAAGTATCTGGATGAAAAGCATGGAAGGGTAAAGGAAACGGAACATACGACAGAAACAGTAATAGGAAGTGGACAGAAACCTTCTGCGGTTGCGGCAGACAGAAGGGCAGAGCAGGAACCGGTATCTGTAAATCGGAGCCAGCCACAAAAGGCAGAACCTGCAAGCAGAGCAAAAGGTGAAGTGAAGAAATCTGTGCTGCAGTCTTTAAAAGATTTTCAGGCAAGGGCAAAAGCACAGGAGCAGAATAAGACAACGGAGAAATCCAAGACACATAAGAAGGGAGAAGTGGAATTATGATGGATTTGGCGATGAACTTTGATGCGGATGAATGTTTAGTAACAGCAATGTTTGATAAAGGAAACAGAAATGACACGATGGAGGCAATCGATCATATCATTCCTTTTCTGAAAGGCGATGCAGATATGATCGGGCTTGTCTGCAATACCATAAGAAAACTGTTCTGTATGAGCGATGAAGGATATGAAGTTTTTCTTATGGATCTGGAAGAATATAAAATGGAACTGGAAGAGGAGGACGAAGAATGAGTACAAGTCAGTGTGCAGTATATCAGGTAAAAGATACCCCAGAGTACCGGGATGTGCGTTTCCGTTCTTACGAGAAACTGAAAAGCGAAGGAAGAACAGTCCAGATAGAAAACTATCAGCAGGTGTACATTGGAAGAATCCAGCCGGGGGAAACTCCGGCTGATATTAAACTCCGTTTACAGAAGCAACGACCGAAGAACTTCAAAGGTCATTCCATCGGTTGCAGCGATGTGATCATCATTACCGATGATGGAAAAACCACAGCTTACTATGTCAACAAAGATGGTTTTATCATCATTCCGGAATTTCTCACAATCAAAAGTTCTTCCGATACCAGACTTTCCATTGATACGACCGGGTACGAAATCGAAGGAAAGAAAGGGACATGGCTTGCACAGGATTATATCCTGATGAACGAAAAGAAATGGTTTCTGATGGAACATGAGGAGTATGGGACAAGAGCAGCCTATGTGATTCTCAGTGAAGAAGGTACCGTAGTTATGAATGACTGTTACAACGGCTTTGATGAAGAAGCCAGACGGAACATCCAGAATTTCATGCAGCAACAGGCAGAGCAGGCACAGCAAAAACAACAGGAAATGCAGGCACAAGCCCAGACCGGACAGACACAATCTGGAGAAACACAAAAGAAGAAACCAGAGCTGGCAAACTGGCAGAAGGTTATGGATAATGGAGAATATCTTCGCAGTGCAGAGATGGCAGAAGAAGCCAACTATAATATGATTGACGGACTGATGAATAACACTCCAAAGAAAAAGGATAAGAACGCTCCACGGAGATCGGTACTTAAACGGCTCCGAAATCATCAGAAGAAGATAGCCAGTCAAGGGAAAGGACAGCCACAGCAACAGAAGGCGATGGAAGAAGAGATGGAAAGGAAGAAGAAGTAAAAAAGTCTTGCCGGAATTTTTGAGGGCAATATATAAAAAATGGTTGATTTTTTCTCTCAAATATCATATCATAACACTAACAGGACTCCCCGCACCTCTCACGCAAGTGATGTGTCCCATGGGGAGACATTTTTATTTTTGGAGAAATAATGGTGAATACAAGTGAAACTAAAAATGAAAAGTTGCAAAATAATGAAGCAACTGTACAGGTAATGAAACAACCGAAAACCTTTGCTCAACAAGTCGAAATTATTAAAGAAAAGGGTTTTATTATAGATAATGATACAGAATGTATCGGATTTTTAAAACAGGCGAATTATTATAGATTATCTGCTTATTTCCTTCCGTTTAGAAAAAAGGATGGGACGTATTTTTCAAATATAAACTTTCACAGAATTCAAAGAATCTATGAATTTGACAGTAGATTGCGTGGTGTATTATTTAATTATATAGAAAAAGTTGAATTATATTTAAGAACGCAATTAGCCTATTACAGTGGACATGTTCATGGGGCTTTAGGATATATGGATGGGGCTATTTACAATGACAGGCACAATCATGAAAAGTTCGTGAAACTGTTAAATGTATGTATAGAGGAAAATAAAAGTACATCAGTAGTTCAGCACCATAAAGAAAAGTATGGCGGAAATTTTCCTATATGGGTTATTGTTGAATTTTTTTCAATGGGAATGTTGTCCTACTTTTATGCGGATTTGCAGTCTGGTGACCAGAAATATTTAGCAAAAGAATTATATGGTACATCAGTGGCCTGTTTAAAAAGCTGGTTACGTTGCATCACTGATTTAAGAAACCGTTGTGCACATTATTCAAGGCTGTATTATTGGTCATTTCCCGCATTACCCAAAATGCCAAGGGAATTAGAAATGTCACCAAACAGAAAATTGTTTTCACAAATACTTGTATTAAAATTATTATATCCAAATAAAAAAGAATGGATCAACAAAGTCTTGATAGAATTAAAAGCTATTGTAGAAGAATATGAGAATGATATATCATTGAGACATATAGGGTTTCCAGAAGATTGGTATGAGCAGTTAGAAAAATAGAGATATATTTTTAGGGACAGAGGAACAATCTGTCCCTTTTAATGTGTCTCTATAAATTTGGCTCTTTTCTATCAGGTAGTTGCTCGTAATTCTTCTTAAGAATCATATCAATATTAGCAGACACAGTGCGAAGTTCCCGTTCATAATCCCGGTGATTAAAAAAATCTTCACGCTGTCTATTCCTCAATTCAACAAGCCGGTCCTTTTCAGCATATAGAGCTTTCATGGAAGGCAATTTATTCCCGCCAGATTTTTCTTTGAGTGTTCGGAGAGCTGTGTCATACAGGGAAAGTTCTGCCTGGTGTTCTTCATAAAATTTCTCCTTGTTTCGGCTTTTGCGATAATCTGCGTACACATTTTTATATGCCAGATATTGTCCGGTAAAATGAATCTGCTCATTCATATCTTTAAGTTGCTGTTCAGTATCTTTTAAAGATTTTCTGGAAGCACTGGTCTGGTCTGATGCTTGATCGAGTGTTGCATGGAAATCATCAAGAGAATCATAGCCATGTTCCTGTATGTAGGCAACAGTCTGAGCCATCTGCTTTAAATTGGTGAGCTTTACTTTTTGAGCATAGGCTTCGCTCTGCTGTGCTTTAATACAGGTTTGCAGATCTATGACAAGCCGGAGATCTGATTTTATGAAAATGAATGGTGCAGGGATAGCAGAAGTATCGGAGAAAGGAACAGTTGGCGAATCTGTGGAAATATTCGGAGTTTGCTGTTCCAGAATTTCTTCTTTCTGTTCTTTATGGGATTTTGTGTTTTCCTCAAATGTTTTCAAGAGAAAATCTTCTGTGTATCTGGTTCCAAGATTTCTTCCAGTGATATATTTTTTTCTGCCAGGGTGAAGATAGCTGTACCGGTTTCGACTGATTTTGAAGATAATGTGATATTTTTCATCAAGGATTTTTGAAAATTCTTCTGGTGATCGGGCGGTACTTGCAGCATCATCAATAGCGTCACGAAGAAATTGTTTCTCTGTCTGGTAACGAGTTCCCTTTGGAGTGATTCCATCTTCTTTCATTTTCTGATTTAACTTATCGAGTTTTTCCTGTCCCCGGCGTTGTGCCCAATATTCTTTTTCTGTGATTTTTCTTTCAGCAGGAGTGAGCAGATCAACCTGATGTAGTCCTTCTTTTTTACACATATCCATAACTTCCTGTTTTAAATGGATAAGGTATGCTGTGCTTAGATGGTGCTTGTATCCGGCTTTTGCTTCACAGTCAAATTCCATATAGGGTTCTTGTGGTATGTCATATTTACGGAGACTGTTGATTACGATGTGTACATGGATATTTCCACTTTCGTTATGACCATCGGTATGAGTGCAGACTAAAGCCTGATGACCAGGAAAGTTTTTCTTTGCAAAAGTCAATCCGAGTTGCTGGGCACGTTCACCGGTCAATCCACATTCATCTCTGTCTTTCGGGTCGAAGCTAATGATATAGTGATGGGATTTTATCTCATTGAAGTTTTTGTTCTTGTGGTAGTAGCTGTTCAGTTCCTGACATTCCGATGCAAAAGTGAATGGATCACAGTTCAGACCGTCCAGATAACATTCTTCTCTCAATATCATATGCCCTTCTTCATCAAGAATCGGTTTTCGGGTATACTCGTTGTGTTGGAAGATAAGATACCGTTCCGATTCTCCATAGTCAGAGTTTTTGCTTGCGATATGTTTAATTACTGCCACGGAAATCACCTGCCATTTTTATCACTTCATACTTCATTTCATAAATATCCCGAAGGGACTTTCTGATTTCATTTTTCATTTCAGTGGAGATAATTCCACCCTGGTTAAAATACCGGGCAATCTGATTTAAGTTGCTGCCAATCTTACCAAACTCGCTAATAAGTTTTTTTATTTCGGGGACATCTGCGGTAATTTCGTATTTGATGATGACTTTCTGGTTGTCCAGGGCACTTCGGACAAAATCAGAAACCGTCATGCGGTTAGCCTTGGCTCTTTCTGCAAGAAGATCATATTCAGTTTCATTCATGCGTAAATGCACATCTTTAGTTTTTGCAAGAGTTTCCTCTTTCTTAGGTCTTGTCATTGATAACTTCCTTTCTTACGTGGTAGTGGTTTCATAAGAAAATCCAAATTTCGTAGCCTGCTGGGAAAGTGAGTGATGAAAAATTATCGCACTGTGACCATGTAAATGGAAACCAATACACATATCTGTGATTGTGGGCGAGGGTATGGGGAAACGAAATCCCCATCAAGTTGCAAGTGGTCAATAGCCCGGAAAGGGTTATTGTGCTACGTTGCGAAACTTGCTCTGAAAAAGTAGAAAAGCCCTTCATAATAAAAGCCGATTATTTAAAGGGAATGGTAATAGCGAAAAGGAAAAGATTTATATGAGATATGTAATTGTATGACGTACTTTCCCAAAAGATAGTCCCTTTCAAAAAAGTACATTCTTGATGAAGATTTTAGGAAGTGTTACTTTTGATTTAAATATTCAGAAAGGGTGAAGCGAATGAAAAATATAGAAATCGGGCCAATCCGTCCACCTTCAGAAAGTAATAGTTTGTTGGTGCGAGTTACAAGAGGATGTCACTGGAATAAATGTTATTTTTGTGGACTATATAAGTCTATGCGTTTCTCTATGCGACCAATAGAAGAAATTATAGAGGATATTGAAAAACAGGCACAGTTTTATAAAGGGAAAAAGATTATATCCTGCTTTTTGCAGGATGGAGATGCGCTGGTGCTAAAGACAGATTATCTGCTTCGCATTTTGGAAACAATCCATCAATATTTTCCAGATATACAATATATTACTTCTTATGCTCGTGCTGACAGTATTACTCGGAAAAGTCCGTCAGAATTAAGGATACTGCGAGAAGCCGGACTGAATCATATTTATTCTGGAATAGAGACTGGTTCAGACCAAATTTTGAAACTTATTAACAAAGGGTTTAATGCGGATACGGCTGTGAAAAGTGGGTGTATGGCGAAAGAGGCAGATATGATACTGTCGGAATTTATTCTGTTGGGGATTGGGGGAAAGAAACTGTCAGAAGAAAATGCAACCAGAACGGCAGAAGCATTGAATGTTATTCGGCCAGATTTTATTCGTGTTCATGCGACGGGAATTAAGCCAGAATCTAAAATGGGAGAATTTGTAAGAGAAGGCTCTTTCACATTACAATCCGAAGAAGAGATTATGATAGAGCAAAAGAGGTTCCTGCAGCAATTAAAAGAAATGGACAGCTACTATGTAAATGAACATATTATAAATCTGCTTTTGGAAGTAAGAGGAAATTTACGGACGGACAAGGAGAAAATGCTGTCAGATATTAATCGCTTTTTGAATTTACCAGCAAATGAAAAACTCCTGTTTGTGATCGGCAGGCGGTTTAACATTTTTTTCATGTTGGATGATTTGAACAATCAAGAATTACATAAAAAAGCAGAAGGAGCTTTACAGAAAATCTTAAATAAAAATCCAGAAGTAGACTTTACGGTACTTTGCAATTATATACGGCAGTCACAAATTTAGAATTAGAAATAACAAAAACGGGTATAGCAAATATATTTATCTATACTCGTTTTTGCAAGTAAAAAACTTTATACTAATTTGAACAGCATGGACTTTTTACATCCAGTCCGTCAAGATAGTTTTTTCCCCATTGGCATAGAGCATCCAGAATGGGGATAACGCTTTTACCAAAGGGTGTAAGAGAATAAATTGTCTTTGGCGGTTTTTCGGGAATAACCTCTCGATGAATCATTCCGCAATCCTCCAAATCATGGAGCTGGCTGGAAAGCATTTTGGGGGTGGCGTTTGGTATTAAGCGTTGCAGTTCCATGTAATGCAAAGGTTGATCAATCAGATGCCAGAGAATGAGAGGCTTGTATTTACCGCCGATCAGTGACAGGGAGGCTTCTACCGGACAATTAAAATGTATTTGTTTATCTTTCATTATGAGTTCTCCTTTGACAAGGGCGCTATCTTTTTTGATAGTGCCTATCAAAAAAGTGCATTCTTGTGGTTTTTCTTTTTGGTGTTACAATAAGTTTATAGTTGGTTGACACATTTATATTACAACAGAAAGGATTGAAATACTATGGATTTTATCAATATTGCAAAGAGCCGCAGCTCTGTGCGTGATTACAACAACAAAAAAGTAGAGCCTGAAAAACTGGAAAAAATTCTGGAGGCTGCTCATGTGGCTCCGACAGCCGCGAATCTCCAGCCCGTTCATTTGATCGTTGTCCAAAGCGAGGAAGGTCTTGCTAAAATTGGTAAGGCCGCAAATATTTATGGAGCATCTTTGGCGATTATTGTCTGCGCTGACCATGACAAAGCATGGGTACGTCCGTTTGATGGAAAGCAGACTGGTGACATTGATGCTTCGATCCTGACAGACCATATGATGTTGCAAGCGACAGAACTGGGACTTGGCACAGTTTGGGTTTGCTACTTCAAGCCGGACGTACTTCGGAAGGAATTTACGCTTCCTGATAATCTGGAACCAATCAATATTCTGGTTATCGGCTATTCGGATGAAGAGCCTGCCGACAGGAACCGTTTTGAAGCACAGCGTATTGCGATGAGTGAACTGGTTTCATATGAAAACCTGTAAAAAAATATTTGGCGCAGCCCCATTATAGTTTACGGGGCTGCGTTTTATCGTTCTGAAATATGAGCATAGGTTTCTTCCAGTATCCATTGGATATGTTCATCCTGCAGGGAATAAAATACCCGTTTTCTTGCTTTGCGGGAACGGACTAATTTTGTAATCCGGAGTGCATGGAGTTGATGAGATATGGCAGAATTAGTAAGGGATAGTGTTTTTGCAAGGTCATTGACACATTGTTCGCCCTGCATTAATTGCCAGAGGATTTTCATACGTGTGAAATCGCCCATAGCCTTATGTAGTTCACTCAGTTTCTCCAATTCAAAGGCGTTTGGAACGTCAAAAGTAATATTTTGTGGTTGGCTCATAATATATCTCCAATCTGTGAAAAGCTGTTTGACAGATAAAATTTAGGTGAGTATCATAGTTTAAGGAAGGAGTTGATTGATATGCCGCATTATAATCTGCCTCATAATCATGGGCAGAATATCGAACGAGTTTTAGATAATATGCCTTCGGCAGAGGGCTTTCAGGATATATCTTTTTTGTTTCAGCAGCTTGGTGATTCAACACGTTTAAGGATTTTGTGGCTCTTGTGCCATTGCGAGGAATGTGTATGCAACATAGCGGCGGCTGTTGACATGAGCGCTCCGGCTGTGTCCCATCATCTGCGTATTTTAAAGAAAAGTGGAATTATTATTAGCCGCAGAGAAGGAAAAGAGGTATATTACACCCTTTCAGATACCCCGCAGGCAAAATTATTACATCGTTCTGTTGATGCGTTATTTGAAATATCCTGTCCGACAAATCAATAATCTAATTCCTTATCCAACGGAAGTTTGAGGAAATGCGCCGCTTTTACTTCAAAATGCGGCGCATTTCTAAACCAGTTAAGACAGCGTGGATGCGTCTAACCGTTTTACTTTCATGGCACGAATTGCGTTTAAAATAGCAATAACAGAAACACCAACATCAGCGAACACAGCCGCCCACATATTTGCATATCCCAAAGCCCCTAAAATCAGTACCAGGAATTTTACACCTAAAGCAAATACGATATTTTGGTTTGCGATGCGGATGGTCTTTCTAGCAATTCGTATTACAGAGGCAATTTTGGAGGGCTCGTCTGTCATTAAAACAATATCAGCCGCTTCAATCGCCGCATCAGAACCCAAACCGCCCATTGCAATTCCTACATCTGCCCGTGCCAGCACAGGAGCATCGTTGATTCCGTCTCCGACAAATACCAGTTTTCCTTTTTCGCTTTTTTGTTTCAACAGTTCCTCTACCCGTTCAACTTTATCCGCAGGAAGAAGTTCCGTATATGCCTGATCCAGACCGAGACGGGCAGAAACTTTCTGACCTACGGCATCTGCGTCTCCGGTAAGCATAATAGTTTTGCGTACACCGGAAGATTTCAAATCCTTGATTGCCGCTGGAGCATCTGTTTTGATTTCATCCTCAATGACAATACATCCGGCATATTTGCCGTTACAGGCAATGTAAACAACCGTACCAATGGAAGTGCAAGGGATATAACGAATGTTTTCTCGTTTCATTAGTTTAGCATTGCCAGCCAGAACTGTATTATTGTCAATGACAGTACGCACACCGTGTCCTGCAACTTCTTGAATATCCCCGATGCGATTATGGTCGATCTCTTTTCCGTATGTCTTTTTTATGGAAAGCGAAATCGGATGATTAGAATAATCTTCTGCGTATGCGGCAAGTTCCAAAAGCTGTATGTCTTTTATGCCGTTTGGATGAATCTCACTGACAGCAAAAGAGCCTTTTGTCAAAGTCCCTGTTTTATCAAAAACCACATATTCAGCATGAGCTAATGATTCCAGATAATTGCTGCCTTTTACCAAAACACCGATTTTAGATGCTCCCCCAATACCACCAAAGAAACTAAGCGGTATGGAGATAACAAGCGCACAAGGACAGGAGATAACCAGAAAAGTTAATGCCCGGTAAATCCATATGCTGAATGCCTGTCCAGTAATAAATGGGGGAAGGATTGCCAGAGCTAATGCCGCAAATACTACAGCAGGGGTGTAGTAGCGGGCAAAGCGGGTAATAAAATTCTCTGTCCGTCCTTTTTTATCACTTGCATTTTCTACTAGATCAAGAATTTTTGCTACGGTGGATTCTCCAAATTCCTTAGTTGTGCAAATTGTTAAAATCCCGGTCTGGTTAATGCAGCCACTTATGACTTCCATTCCCGGCTCTACCTCACGAGGCATGGATTCTCCGGTAAGCGCAGAGGTATCTAATGCAGAGGAACCTTTCAGAATAGTTCCGTCCAGTGGAATCCGTTCTCCCGGTTTTACTATGATTGTGTCTCCAATTTGGACTTCATCAGGATCGACCTGTATCAATTCCCCATTACGCTGTACATTCGCATAGTCCGGACGAATATCCATTAAACTTGCAATGGATTTTCGAGATTTGGAAACGGCATAAGACTGGAACCATTCACCAACTTGATAAAACAACATTACAGCTACGCCTTCTGAATGTTCTCCCAGAACCAATGCGCCGATAGTGGCAATCGTCATTAAAAAATTTTCATCGAATACCTGTCCATGAAGAATGTTCGTGATTGCTTTCCATACAATATCCCATCCAACAACAATGTAGCAGATAAGGAAGATGCCTGCCTCCATATATTCAGGAAGGTAAAACAGGCTTCCTGCAAAAAATAGAATTGCCGCTATGACAATTCGTGCAAGCAAATGTTTTTGCTTTCGTGTCATAATCTATAGTCTCCTTTCTGATGTAAAAACACCAGCTACCGGGATACGGCAGCCGGTGTCCAGCTTCGTTTATACCTTTACAGTTACATCCGGCTCGATTTTTTTGATCAGTGCCTTTGCTTCGGTCAGGATAGCATCAAATTTGTCATCCGGCGCTTCGAGTATCATTTTCTGGTTCATAAAGTTTACGGATACATTTGTGACGCCATCAATCTTCTTTACAGCAGTTTCGATCTTTGCGGCACAGTGTCCGCAGTCAAGATCGAGTAACTTGATTGTTTTTTTCATAAGGATTATTCCCCTTTCTTAGTAATTTTAGTTGGTTTGACATGACTGAACAATTAAAAGAATGTTTAATCGTTCATGCCGCAAGTATATGCACGATAAAGGAAAAAGTCAACGGATTGGAAACAGATATTACCTGTTGGATCGCAAAACCTACTGATTGGATTTAGAGAAAAAATATATTCCTTTTTGGATAAAAAATACTTCCCTATGGAGCGTACAAAACGTAAATCCAGTGTTTATAATGACTGCGTTCCCTACGGGGGACGGGTACCCAATTTTAAAGAGAAAGAAGGGATGAAATTGAAAAAAGAGCAATTTGATGTTACAGGAATGACTTGCTCTGCCTGCTCTGCAAGAATTGAAAAGAGCGTGAGTAAACTTCCCGGAATAAAAGAAGTATCTGTTAATTTATTAAAAAACAGTATGGTTGCATCTTATGATGAATCTATTTTAGATACATCGGGAATTATTCAGGCGGTAGAAAAAGCAGGATATGGCGCAATTCCAAAAACACTTGCACAGAGTGGTAGTAAACCTGCTGTTGCGGCTGGAAAACCAGAAATTAGTACGGCGCAGAAAGACCATAAACAAATGAAACAACGCCTGCTTTTATCTGCTGTTTTTACGATACCTTTGTTTTATATATCAATGGGGCATATGATGGGGTGGCCACTGCCTGCATTTCTTCTTGGAATGGAAAATGCAATGAGCTTTGCTTTTACGCAATTCCTGCTTTTAATTCCTGTAGTATTTGTGAATTTTAAGTATTACAAGATGGGATTTAAGACATTGCTTCATGGTTCTCCAAACATGGATTCTCTGATTGCTATTGGCTCCAGTGCGGCAATTATTTATGGGATTTATGCTATTTACAAAATAGGGATTGGATTTGGACATGGAGATATGGAAACTGTCCACAGCTTTATGATGGATTTGTATTTTGAATCAGCAGGCATGATTTTGACACTAATCACATTAGGAAAGACGCTGGAGGCACGTGCAAAGGGAAAAACATCAGACGCAATTACAAAGCTGATGAATTTAGCCCCTAAAACGGCAGTTGTTGAACGCAATGGACAGGAGATTACGATTCCGGTAGAGGAAGTACAAGCTGGCGAAACACTGATTGTGAAAGCTGGAGAAGCAGTGCCAGTGGATGGCGTAGTGGTAGAAGGGGCTTCTTCTGTAGATGAATCTGCCTTAACAGGTGAAAGTATTCCGGTGGAAAAGCATATAGGGGATAAAGTTATCGGTGCAACCTTGAATAAGTCCGGATATTTTAAAATGCAGGCTACAAAGGTTGGGGATGATACAACGCTTTCGCAGATTGTCCATCTGGTGGACGAAGCTACAAGTTCAAAGGCTCCAATCGCAAAATTGGCAGATAGAGTAAGCGGGGTATTTGTACCAGTGGTTATCAGTATCGCCCTGGTTTCGGCTATCATATGGCTGTTGTTGGGATATGGATTTGAATTTGCTCTTTCTATTGGAATCTCAATTTTGGTTATTTCCTGTCCATGTGCGTTAGGGCTTGCCACACCTACGGCAATTATGGTGGGAACTGGAAAAGGGGCAGCAAATGGTATCCTGATAAAATCAGCGGAGGCTTTGGAAACAGCTCATAACATCAATACAGTAGTTTTAGATAAAACCGGAACGATTACAGAGGGAACGCCGAGTGTTACGAATCTCCTATGTAGAGATGGAATCGGACAAAATGAACTATTGCAGATTGCGGCATCCTTAGAAAAATTGTCAGAACATCCGCTGGCAGAGTCGATTGTGAAAGAAGCTGAAAACGAGAGAATTTCTTTCCTTCCTGTTGAAAATTTTAGACAGGTTCCCGGACAGGGAATTATAGGAGAAATAGAAAACGAGATTTGCTTTGCTGGAAATCGCAGATTGCTTGAGGCAAATGGTATTTCTGGAGGAGTCTTGCAATCGCTTGGGGATGCTATGGCGGAAGAGGGAAAAACACCATTATTTTTTGCACGTGGTAAGGAACTGATGGGTGTGATTGCTGTGGCAGATGTTGTAAAACCTACCAGCCGTCAGGCAGTCCAGGAATTGTCGGGTATGGGAATTGAAGTGGTAATGCTGACCGGGGACAATAGGAAAACAGCGGAAGCAATTCAACGTCAGGTTGGTGTAAATCGTGTTGTAGCGGAAGTCTTTCCGCAGGACAAAGAGAAAGAAATCCGCCGTTTGCAAGACAGTGGAAAAAAAGTGACGATGGTTGGCGATGGAATTAATGACGCCCCAGCGCTTGCAAGGGCAGATGTGGGGATTGCCATTGGAGCAGGAACAGATATTGCAATAGAATCGGCAGATATTGTTTTAATGAAAAGTGATTTGCTCGATGTATCTACGGCGATCCAACTTAGCAAGGCGGTAATACGCAATATCAAGCAAAATCTATTTTGGGCGTTTATTTATAATATCATTGGTATTCCGGTGGCAGCAGGATTGTTTTATCTGCCATTTGGATTGAAATTGAATCCAATGATTGGAGCATTTGCCATGAGTTTCAGTTCCGTATTTGTAGTGTCGAATGCACTGCGGCTTAGGTGGTTTAAGGCAAAGCATACGTCCCATGAAAATACAGATATGGAATTTAGACAGGAAAATGATAAAAAAGAAAACAAAGGAGCGAGTCAAATGGAAAAAGTATTAAATATTGAAGGTATGGTTTGTATGAATTGTGTAAAACACGTGGAGAAAGCATTAAGAGAGCTTGCGGGAATCAGTGAGGTCACAGTCAGCCTTGCAGAGAAATCTGCACGTATTCAACTTAACGGAGACGTATCGGATGCCATGTTGAAAGAGGCTGTAGAGGATGCTGGTTATCAGCTTATCAGTATTCAATAAGAGGAAATTCCAATGAAAGCAAAAAAGGGAGAAGTTATTCATAAATTGAAAATTGCCAGAGGGCAGATTGACGGTATTCTGCAGATGATTGAGGAAGATCGGTACTGTGTGGACATATCCAATCAGCTTCAGGCAACACAAGCCCTGTTAAAAAGCGCTAACCAACAAATATTACAGGCACATATCCGAAACTGTGTCCGGGAGGCTTTGCAGACAGATGTTGAAAATCCGAAATTGGAGGAAGCATTAAAAGTGTTGGAGAAGATGGCACAATGATGCCGGAGGGCAGAGAGAAAAAAGGCTTTTCTGCCCTTCATTCTTCCGATTGGATTGTGATTTCTTCTTTTGGGAGCGTACAAAACAAACCGAATTTTATATACTTTAGGTGGTTAGACATGGCTAATAAACAAGGAGGTAACAGTGATGAAACAGTCACTTGATACAAGAACAAAATTATTAACAAAGAATCCAATTTCACTGATGATTGAACTTAGTATTCCGGCAGTTCTCGGTATGGTGGTGGTTGGGTTATATAACATGATGGATTCCATTTTTGTCGGGCAGATGGTAGGTGCGGCTCAGATGGGAGCTGTATCGGTATCATATCCATTTACTTTGATAAATGCAGGTTCTGCCGCAATGCTGGGCGTTGGTTCCGCTTCGGTACTTTCACGAGCGATTGGTAAAAAAGATGAAAGAACGATCAAAAAGATTATGGGAAATTTGGTGGCAATGGTACTTTTATTGTCAGTAATTTATACCATTGTAGGAATGGTGTTTACCCGTCAGCTTTTATCTCTTGCTGGAGCAAGCGATAATATTTTAAATTATGCAGAAAAATATCTGCGGATCGTATTTGCAGGCTCTTTGTTTGTGAATTTTTTCCAGAGTGCTAATATGGTCATTCGTGGGGAGGGTCAGTTAAAAAAGGCAATGACAATTATTGCCAGCGGTGCCATTTTGAATATTATTCTTGATCCAATATTTATTACAGTTTTGAAGCCTTACGGTTTGGGCATCGAGGCGGCAGCATATGCAACGGTGTTTTCACAGTTTGTTCAGGCGGTTATTACGTTATGGTATTTCAGAAAGAAAAGTCCTAATGTAAAGATTGGACGTATTCGGATTGATGGAGAGCTTCTGCCGCAGGTTCTTTCTGTTGGCGTATCTGCGTTATTGATGCAGATATTGACATTAGTACAGCAAACAGTCATTTATCGTGTAGCCGCTAATTATGGAGGGGAAAATTCACAGATCCTTCTCGGTGCGGCGCTTCGGTTCTGGAATTTCTCTTTTGTTCCATTATGGGGAATCAGTCAGGGATTCCAGCCAGCGGCAGGAACGAATTATGGTGCAAAGGAATATGACAGGGTAAAAACTCTGACACGTGTATTTATTGCTGCCGCCACAATACTATCCCTTGTATTTTATATTCCGGCAGAACTGTTTCCGGGTAAAGTATTGTCTATGTTTATTACAACGCCAGGTGTAGCTGCTTCGGGGGCAACGAATTTCCGTATTATGTTCAGCACCTATATTTTTCAGGGAAGTTTTCTGATTGCTGTGACATTGTTCCAGTCTTTGGGCAAAGCCAATAAGGCGACGTGGTTGGTATTGTTCCGTCAGATTATTTTGTTTATCCCTCTGTGTATTGTCCTTCCGATGGTGGGCGGTATGGGTATTCGTGGTGTATGGCTGGCGATTGCCCTGACAGATGCAATTCTTGTAGTGATTACTGTTTTGATGATGCTTTCAGAATTTCGGAAGATGCCCGGAACCAACGGAATAAAGCAATAGAGGGGGAATTAAAATGTATCTTTCAGATGGCAAAAAAGAAACCCAATATATTGTTAAAGACATTGGGCTTCCTACAGGAATTGAAAAACGTCTGGAAGCTCTTGGAATGACTCGTGGTACTTCTGTCACAGTTTTGAATAGTAAAAGCAAGGGGATTTTGATTGTAAAAGTACGGGGAACACGTTTTGCACTTGGGCGCAATATAACAGAACATATTTCGGTTGCTATGTAGGAGGGATGAATTTCGATGAAAGAGAATTTGACAATCGGCTTCATCGGGAACCCAAACTGTGGAAAGACAACACTTTTTAATGCTTATACAGGCGCAAATTTAAAAGTGGCGAATTGGCCGGGGGTTACTGTCGAAAAAGTGGAAGGAGCAATCAGAGATCATAATCTGAATATTCGTCTGGTTGATCTTCCGGGTACATACAGTCTGACTTCTTATACAATGGAAGAGCAGGTATCCAGACAGTTTATATTGAGTGATGAAGTTGATATGATTATTGACGTGGTAGATGCTTCGGCACTGGAGCGTAATCTATATTTGACATTACAGTTATTGGAACTTGGAAAACCAGTAGTTATGGCACTGAATATGATGGACATTGTAGAAAAGCGTGGGATGGAAATCGACACACACAGACTGCCGGAAATGTTGGGAATCCCGGTGATTCCCGTCTCTGCGAGAAAACGGACGGGATTGGATGTGCTGCTTCATGCAGCAGCACATCATAAGGATTGCAACGATCCGCAATGTTTGGTTCACCATCATAAAGATCAGTCAAAGCATCGGCATAACCATCATGCAGAATATGCAATGGTTTACAGCGATAAGATTGAGGATAAGATTGATCTTATTATGGATGCACTGAAAATAAACTATCCAAAACTAAAAAATTACCGTTGGTATGCTATTAAGTTACTGGAAATGGATCGGGAGATTACGAAGAGTTACCCTGTTCATTTGCCAGATGTAATTGACCGGAGCTATGAATCGGATATTATCAATGAGAAATATGATTTTATTCAAGAAATTATAAGAGAAGTGTTGGTAAATAAAGATCGCCAGGATGCTTTGACTGAAAAAGCGGATAAGGTGCTGACTCATCGTGTATGGGGAGTTCCAATCTTTCTAGGCATTATGGCGGTAGTGTTTCTTCTGACATTTACTGTTGGGGACTGGCTGAAAGGGTATTTAGAGATAGGAATTGAAAATCTGTCTCTATGGATAGAGAAAGGTCTGGTTGCAGCACAGGTAAATGAAGTAATTCGTTCGCTGATTGTAGACGGTATTCTTGCAGGAGTGGGCGGTATATTGACATTTCTTCCGAACATTTTCATTTTATTTCTTGCGTTGGCTTTTTTAGAGGACAGCGGATATATGGCGCGAGTAGCTTATGTTATGGAAGGAATTATGAGTAAACTTGGACTGTCTGGGAGAGCCTTTATTCCTATGATTTTAGGCTTTGGTTGTACAGTCCCGGCAATTATGGCATCAAGGGCACTGGAAAGCAGGCGTGATCGTTTTAAAGTAATGTTGATTACGCCGTTTATGAGCTGTAGCGCCCGCCTGCCTATCTACATACTGTTTGCAGAAATGTTTTTCAAAGAACGTGCTATGCTGGTTGCATATTCCATGTATTTGATCGGGTTAGTGGTTGCGATTTTGGTGGCCGCCATAATACATCTGATTGATAAAAAGAAATCAGAAAATTATTTGTTGATTGAATTACCGGAGTATAAAATCCCCAGTTCCAGAACAGTAGCAATTTATGTATGGGAGAAGGTAAAAGATTATCTTACGAAAGCAGGAACTACTATTTTTATAGCATCTATCCTGATGTGGATAATTTTGAATTTCGGACCACATGGATATACAACGGATATGTCGGATAGTTTCGGCGCTATTTTGGGACATGGGCTAGTACCGTTTTTTGCACCAATAGGATTGGGATTTTGGCAGATTGCGGTAGCTCTGATCGCAGGCATTTCTGCAAAAGAGGTTGTGGTTTCCAGTTGTGCAGTCTTGTTTGGAGTTTCAAACATCAATTCCGGAGCTGGTATGGATACACTGGAAGGCATATTGGGAAGTGCAGGGTTTGGACAACTCAATGCGTTCTGTCTGATGATTTTTTGCCTACTATATATTCCATGTATGGCGGCTCTTGCAACGATACGCAAGGAATCAGGAAGCACACGTTGGATGTTACTGTCCGCAATGTTTCAGTTGGTGGTGGCATGGATAGTGACATTTGCAGTTTATCAAGTTGGAATTTTAGTGTGAGGTAAGTGATATGAAGTATAAAAAATGGGTTTGTTAGGGGCGGTGACGTAAGAAAACATTTATGTGAGAGAATCGGCGTAGTTTAGGCTACGCCGGTTTTCTTTGTTTGCGCGCCATGGGCGCGCTCTAACGGGTGTAAGTCCCGAACATGCCCAGGTAGTGGGAAATGTATAGCCGAACAGCAAGGGTGTCTACTGTGAGGTGGAATCTGAAGGAAGCTGTAAGCGAATCTCTGGTCCGACGGACAGAAATCGCATATAAGGCTAGGCTTCGAGTGATAAGCTGGCAAAGAACAGCGAAGTCTAATAACTACCACGTTTGTAGAAGCAGAGTAAATGCGGCGGATATATGGAGAGAAAGAGCGTGCACCTTAAGCGTGGAGGTCTCACAGAGGTTTCATTAGCCTAGTAACAACGAACTGTGAGAAGTCAGCCGAGCCCATAGTAGTGAAGAAGTCTCTGTAATGGGGATGGAGCGAAGGGGCGAACAATCAATCAGTTTGAGTATGTCTCGTATTGCAGAAATGACAACATCTGCCGTAACCAATCGGGTAAAAGGTGGTCAAATCAAGCGAGACGGAAAGGAAAGAACGCATGGACACAAGTAATCTAATGGAGCAGATATTATCTAGTGATAATCTCAACAGAGCATATCTGCAAGTCGTACGAAACAAAGGTGCTGAGGGAGTGGACGGAATGAAGTACACAGAACTGAAGGAACACCTTGCAAAGAACGGCGAAACCATCAAGGGACAGTTGAGGACAAGAAAATATAAGCCTCAGCCAGTACGAAGAGTGGAGATACCAAAGCCTGATGGCGGTGTCAGAAACCTGGGAGTACCAACAGTAACAGACAGATTCATACAACAAGCCATCGCACAGGTGTTAACACCAATCTATGAGGAACAGTTCCATGACCACAGTTACGGATTCAGACCTAATAGATGTGCACAGCAGGCAATTCTAACAGCACTCGATATAATGAATGACGGAAATGACTGGATTGTAGACATCGACTTGGAAAAGTTCTTTGACACAGTAAACCATGATAAGCTAATGACTTTAATTGGAAGAACAATTAAGGACGGAGATGTCATCTCTATTGTAAGGAAGTATCTAGTGAGCGGAATTATGATAGACGATGAGTATGAGGATTCCATTGTGGGAACTCCACAAGGAGGAAACCTTTCACCATTGCTGGCAAACATCATGCTCAATGAACTTGATAAGGAAATGGAAAAGAGAGGGCTTGCCGGAAATGTTATCCTCATACAGTCGCTTGATGATAACATCCAGCTCGGCAATCCGCTTTTGTGATTGCGCCAGAGTGTCTTTCTTTTGTGCCAGCTCCTTGTCCCGTTCCCGCAGGCTTTGATCCGCCGCCCGCTGCACAAAGTCGTCCTCATACTGTGTCACATACTGAATGGCTTCCCGTAGGTTCCGCAGCACGATTTCTTCAAGAACGACGCGACGGATAGAGTGGGTCGAACATAAGGTGCGGTCTTTGCGATAGGTAGAACAGATGTAATATTCCTGTTCTGGCTTGAAGTGATTGGCCCGGCACAGATACATCTTTCCGCCGCAATCTGCACAATACAGCAGGCCGGAGAACATTCCCATGTCGCCCATCTTGGTAGGACGGCGGCGGCCCTGTCGGATTTTCTGGACGATCAGAAACACGCTTTCCTCAATGATGGGTTCCTGACATAACCTGCTGGACTATGGGGAGCTGGCAGAAAAAGCGGCGGCGGCCACCGCCCACCACAACGAACTGTCGGCGCAAATCAAGGCAGCGGAGAAACGCATGGCAGAGATTGCTGTCCTGCGAACTCATATCATCAATTATGCCAAAACCCGTGAGACCTATGTGGCCTACCGGAAATCTGGTTACTCCAAGAAATTCCGCGAGGAACATGAGGAAGAAATCCTGCTCCATCAGGCAGCCAAAAATGCCTTTGACGAGATGGGCGTGAAGAAGCTGCCCAAGGTCAGGGACCTGCAAGCCGAGTATGCCAAACTGCTGGAGGAAAAGAAGAAAACCTACGCCGAATACCGGCGCTCCCGTGAAGAAATGCGGGAACTTCTGACGGCAAAGGCCAATGTGGACCGGCTGCTGAAAATGGATGAGGAACAGAAAAAAGAACAGGAAAAAGACCACGGCCAGCGGTGAGCCGGTCATGGTCCAAAGCGTTCACAGAACGCGCAGCCACAGAATGAAATTCTGTGTTCAAGGGGGCTTGGGGGCGCTGCCCTCAACAAGCAAAGCAGAGGGGAAAATCACGGCAGGATTTTTCCCTCTGCGGGCCGAGTGTATTAACACCGGCATTGCTTGCTACTTTTTTCTCAAATACAAAAACAGCCAGCGAGAGAAAATTCCAATTTCACTCACTGGCCTACTCTTTTTCAAGTTTCTTAGAGAGATCACGCAATTCTTCTGCCACTCCGCGTGTGTGATGCAATAGAGTTTCCCGCATTTCCGGCGGGCAGTTCAAATAGAGCATTTTCATCTCAGCAGCTTTCTCATCTTCTTCCGTTATATCCGACATCAACAGAGAGTCCAAGGAAAGCGGAAGGACTTTCGCGATTGCCTTCAAAATGAGATATGATGGATTCATTTTGCCTCTTTCAATGTTTGCAATCTGCTTTGTAGAAACATGGCAGAGGTCGGCAAGCCCCTGTTGCGTCAATCCCTTGTTTTTACGGGCATCTTTTACTTTTAAGCCCAGTTCTTTTAATTCGTCAATCGGCATAATCGTTCACCTCAATAATATTTTATCCTGCCGATTTCCGGCAAGGAATAACCTTGTTGTTCCTGTAAACAGGTATGATTATGCTGATTTTGTTTTCTGTTTATTTTGTGTGTGCTTGTATTCTTCTTGATAAAGAAATATAATAGTTACATCGGAGGTATTCAAGATGGATTATATAACATCAAAAGAAGCAAGCGAAAAATGGGGTGTTACTATTCGGCAGATAGGTTATTACTGTTCTGACGGACGAATCCCCGGTGCTGTAAAAATGGCTGGCGTTTGGCTGATACCAAAGGACGCGCAGAAACCGATGGACGGCAGAACGAAGCAAGGAAAGGAACTCAAAAATGCAGAAAATTCTTTACATTGAAGATGATTTAAGCCTGATTGATGGCTTACAATATACTTTGGAAACCAGCGGATATGCTGTGGATAATGCTAAGACAATAAAAGAGGCTTTGATACTGTTTCGGAAAAACTCCTATGATCTGCTCTTGCTGGATGTTACGCTTCCAGACGGCTCTGGCTTCGATGTTTGCCAAGAAGTGCGGAATAGTTCAACCGTCCCTATTATTTTTTTGACAGCATCAGATCAGGAAATCAGCATTGTTCGGGGGCTTGACATGGGGGCCGATGATTATATTACAAAACCGTTCAAGTTGAATGAATTGCTATCCAGAATTAAAGCAATTCTGCGCCGGTCTTTGAAATTTTCCAAAGCAGACACCTTGCTGGAATCAAATGGGATTCGTGTAAATACAGCGGAACGGCTTGTCTGGAAAAATGATGAACCGCTTGATCTCCCGCTGGTGGAATATAAATTACTGTGTCTGTTCATGCAAAACCCAAACCATCTTATGCCGCGTGAAATGATTCTGGACAGAATGTGGGACGGCAATGGAAATTTCGTAGATGATAATACCCTGTCCGTATATATCCGGCGGTTAAGAAATAAAATCGAGGACACACCCAATCAGCCAAAGTTCTTGCTGACAGAACGAGGCGTCGGTTATAAGTGGGTTGTTGAGTGAGGATAAAGTATGGGGAAATTAGGAAAAGAGACAAAAATTTTGCTGTCTGTCATCACCATAATCTGTCTTGTTTCATTTTTGCTTGCCGCCGGTATTTCTTTTTGGCTGGCAAAAAACTTTCAGCGTGAATTGCTGATACACGATTATGGCATTGCAGGCTACCAACTGAACCATGAGGATGAATTGCAAATCTCAGCTTTTACGGCACACCCAAACGAAAGTGATATAGAACATGGAAAAGAAGCTCTGTCCTCTATTGGATATAGCAAAACGACACCCATGCAATTCTTACCGGCTGTCCGGGAATATCGCAATCAAACAATGTTGTGTTTGTTTTTATTGCTGATGTTTCTATTCAGCACGATCTATCTGGTACTACTGCTCTATTTGTGGCGTCAGCATAGAGCGATTCATGATGCGGAAAACAAAATCCGGGAGTTTTTGGATGGTAATACCATGTCCAGAATCGAGTGTTCCCAAACTGGTGATTGGTACAACCTTTTCCATGATGTGAATGAAATAACAACCATTCTTTCTGCTCATGCGGAAAACCAGAAACGAACGAAAGAGTTTTTACAAGATATTATCTCCGACGTATCACATCAGATTAAGACCCCTCTGTCTGCCTTGAAGATGTACCATGAAATTATTAGTTCCCATAAAGAGGACGCTGAAACAGTAGCCGGTTTTTCAGAAAAATCCCAACGAGAGATTAAGCGGATGGAAAATGTCATTTATACACTGCTTAAACTGGCACGTCTGGATGCAGAGATTATTAAGATGGAGAAAGCGAGAGAAAATGTTTCCGTTCTTATGCAGGATGTTTTGGAACGGTTTGAAATATGGGCAGAGCAAGAGCATAAGCAAATTACCCTTTCCGGTAAAAATGATATTACCATTGACTGTGATGCGCTGTGGATGTCCGAAGCGATTGGGAATATTATCAAAAATGCTTTGGAACATACTCCAACGGGCGGCCATATTTCAGTACAATGGACGCAATTACCTCTTATGACACAAATCATCATTTCCGATGACGGCAAAGGCATACACCCGGAAGATTTGTATAATATTTTCAAACGATTTTACCGCAGCCGGTTTTCTTCCGATATACATGGGATAGGATTGGGGCTGCCACTAGCAAAATCTATTGTAGAAGCACATGGTGGAACCATTTCTGTAAACAGCACACTTGACGTCGGAACTACTTTTACATTGAACTTTTTTAACCTTACAAATAAGTAAGATAGAAGTCACCTGGAAGTAAGCAAAAGGAGGTATGCTGTAAACTTGTAAGGAGGTATTGAATATGAATATTCTTGAAGTACAAGACCTGTGCAAAACCTATGGCACAGGTGAAACTGAGGTTCATGCACTGAATCATGTATCATTTTCTATCCGTAAAGGTGAATTTATCGCTATCGTCGGGGAATCCGGCTCCGGTAAAAGCACATTACTAAATGTGGTAGGCGCTCTGGATGGCGCTACTTCCGGCAAGGTCTGGATTGACGGGCAGGATATTTTTTCTATGCCAGAAAAAAAGCTGACGGTATTCCGTCGCCAGCATATCGGATTTATCTTTCAGTCATTTAATTTGATCCCAGAGTTGAACGTGGAGCAAAATATTACTTTTCCTCTTTTGCTTGACTATAAACGACCAGATCAGAAGTTTGTTAATGAATTACTGAATGTATTAGGCCTGACGGAACGCCGTCACCATCTACCCAGCCAACTTTCCGGCGGCCAACAGCAGCGTGTTGCCATTGGCAGAGCTTTAGTCACACGCCCCGCCCTGATTATGGCAGATGAACCGACCGGAAATCTGGACAGCAAGAATAGTCAGGAGGTTTTGGCCTTACTGCAAACAATGTCTGCAAGGTATCAGCAGACCATTTTAATGATCACCCACAATAAAAGTCATGCCAGCGCGGCAGATTGTGTATTCCGTATGTCTGATGGTGTGTTGAAAGATTTGGGGGTGTCATCTCGTTGAGAAGTTATCTTGGACTTGTTTCTCAATATGAGAAAGTACACCGCAAGAACAACCGAATATCGGTTATTTGCATTGTCCTTTCCGTACTGCTGGTAACTACTATTTTTAGTATGGCAGATATGGCGCTGCGCGCGCAGAAAAATTGTTTTATCAAAACGAATGGTGAATACCATATCAGTTTGACGGACATTGATGAACAGACGGCGGAACTTGTAAAAGCGCGGATAGATGTTGCCCTCTGCGGATGGACCTATCAGGGGAGTACAGGTTCTATCGGCTCCAAAATCGTCAGCTTCGCAGGCGCGAATGAGGACACCTTTTCCATTTTGACAGAAATGGATATGGAAAGCGGCTCATACCCTACCCAGCCTGATGAAGCACTATTGAATAAATCGGCTATGGAACAGTTGGGGATTACGATTGGCGACACCGTAGCTGTCACAGTACCGGACGGTTCCAGCCGGGAATACCGCATTACCGGCGTCCTTGCCGATATGGGAAGTTTGCTTAAAGCGGATGTATATGGCATGGTATTGACCGAGGACGGTTTTCGCCAGATTGCGGACGAAAATGCAAAAGATGGTACGACTTTTCGTGTGCAATTCAAAGACGGCGTAAGCATTCAAGAAGCCATGACTGAAATCAAGGCGACATATAGCCTCTCTGATAATCAAGTAAGCGAAAATACTGCTTTACTTGGATTGATGGGCCAAAGCGAGAACAACACAATGCAATCGTTGTATATTGTTGCAGGTTTTCTTGTCATTCTTGTATTGATTGCCGGCGCAGTAATGATTGCCGCCAGCTTTAACACAAACGTTCTGGAACGGGTTCAGTTCTATGGCCTCTTGCGGTGTTTGGGGGCATCCAAAGCACAGGTAAAGCACTTCGTCATTCTTCAAGGGCTGCGCCAAAGTATGAAGGGTGTACCGATTGGGCTGGTTGCCGGACAGCTCATTACATGGGGGGCCTGCCTTTTGTTGAAATCCATCAGTGGGGAACGTTTTTCAGAAATACCGCTTTTTCAGTTCAGTATAAGCGGTCTGATTGCTGGTGCGGTGATCGGTTTTCTGATTGTGATTCTGGCGTCTTTGTCCCCGGCGAAAAAGGCTTCTAAAGTATCACCAGTAACTGCAATCAGCGGCAATACACAACTTACGCAGAACAAAAGAGCTGCAAATACAAAGTTGTTTCATATTGAAACCAGTATGGGGATTTTTCATGCGTTATCTGGTAAAAAGAATGTATTCCTTATGACCTGCTCGTTTGCTATCAGCATTATGATGTTCCTTTCATTTCAGGTTATGGTGGTCTTTCTCAATCAGGGAATGCCTGCCCTTTCTCCATCGGCAGCGGATGTATCTATTACAATGGGAAATACGCCTCTGGACAAGTCGCTGGTGGAACAGATCAGCAAAGTGGAAGGTGTTGGAAAAGCTTTTGGCCGTATGGAAATGCCAGAACTTTCTGTTTCTTCTGATATGGTAGAAGGAACCGTCACGCTCATTTCCTATGATGATAACCAATTTAGGTGGGCGAAAGAAGAATTGAATGAGGGCAGTATCACGCCTGTTATGGAAAATACAGATAATGTTCTGGTTACTTATCAGGATGGTGTAGATTGGAAACCCGAAAATACCGTAGTCCTTCATACGGCTTCGGGCGATAAGCAGGTGACGATTGCCGGTGTGCTGGCAACGGCTACGGCCAGCACAGTAAGTGGTGCAGGTAGCAGCGGATATATGATTTGTTCGGAGCAAGCATTTGCCGCTTTGGTTGGCGATTTGGGCTATACAACGGTTGATGTTCAGTTTTCCTCTGCTGGTAGTGATGATACGGTTTCCACAATACGGAGCATGATTCCATCCGACAGCACTGTTTCAGACAAGAGAATTACCAATTCCGAGTCCCAAAGCTCCTACTATACAGGTGCGGTATTTATTTATGGTTTTCTCATCATTATTGCGCTTATCACGGTGTTCAACATTTTTAACAGCATGAATGCCAGTGTAGCGTCCAGAACAAGGCAGTACGGTATTATGCGTTCTATCGGAATGGGAGCAAATCAGCTTTATAAGATGATTGCGGCGGAAGCCTTTACCTATGCGATATTTGGTTGTATTGTCGGATGTGTCTTGGGGCTGCCGCTGAACAAGATGATGTTCCAGTTTTTGATTGCAGATAAATGGGGAACTGCATGGCAAATCCCTGTGGGTTCACTTCTTTTGATTGTGTTCCTCTGCCTTGTCTCTGCTGCGATTGCGATTAGACGCCCCATTCGGCAAATCAGCAGAATGGCAATCGTGGACACAATTAAACTCCAACAATAATTTTATCAAACAGCAAATGTCAAAGGCTGGCCTTCTGTTTCCTCGGAGGGCCAGTTTTTTAGTATCTATCTTACTTATTAGTAAGATAGATGTCACTTGGAAGTAAGATTGACTTTATAGAATAGAGGCAAATAAAAGCGTTTCTGCCGCACGACGGCTTTTTTTCTTTGCCGTCGTCCGGCATAACATCAAGTTTTTATATTAGATAAATAAATATAGGCATCTTCAAGTGATGCTTCGCAGGGCCAACATTCGATGTCAGGATGTGACGAACTGATTATTTTCATCAACAATCCATCACTTGTAAGTTGTTTCGCTGAAACATGGTATCGCTGTTCTACTTCTCTGGCTTTATTTTCATTCGATACCCTACACTTCCAAACATGACCTTGTGCCTGCTCAATTAGTTCAGACATATTGCCTGAATAGAGAAAGTGACCTTTTTTCATTACAGCGAGTTGATTACAGGTAGCAGCCAAGTCCTCCGTAACATGGGTTGAAAAAAGAACTGTTCTGTCCGCAGAGAAATCAAACAATAGATTTCTAATTCGGATGCGTTCTTCCGGGTCAAGCCCTGTTGTGGGTTCATCGACAATTAAAACAGATGGATTGTGTAAGAGAGCTTGGATAAGCCCCACTCTGCGTTTCATTCCACCGGAGAGCTGCCGATTTTTCTTCTTCTGATGTGCAGATAACCCTGTGGCCTCCAAATAATAGTCTATTTGTTTCTGGTACTCCGCTTTTTCCATGCCAGACATAATCCCAACATACTCCAATGCTTCACGCACTGTAAGATTGGGATATAGGCCAAACTCTTGCGGCAAGTATCCAATTTGCTTTTTGATGATCTCGTAATTTTCCGGCTTAACAGTGAGGCCGTTTATTTCAACCGTACCAGATGTGGGAGTAAGAAGTGTAACCAATATCTTCATCAGTGTTGTTTTTCCGGCTCCATTTTCCCCCAGAAGTCCATATATGCCATGTTCGATAGTCAAGTTTACATGATTTAGGACTTTCACACCCTTTTTGTATTCCATTACTAAATCACATACTTTTATTCCCATGTTTACACCACCTTTTTTTATTAAAATCCGGCTGCTGATTTACCAGATGTAGATTCCAGTACATTAAAGCAACTGCACATACAACGTATAATATTCTGCTCGGCCAAAAAGGAATTAAATAACCATCCTGAACAACTTCCCCTGACAGCTTGAATAGCTGTAATATTTCTGGTAACACACGAATGATCGTAGATGTCAAAAGCAGCCAAAAGAAGAACAGCAGGCCGATAGCAAGCCCTATATTCCGCATTAGATTTGTAGCGGTAAAGCAAAACGTTCCCATAAAAAACATACTTGCGGCGCAGGCACCCACGCAGGAAGCGTATAGACTTATGACGGGAACACCAGAATAGTTTGTAGGATGATACACTAACACGAAACCCCAATAAAAAACAGCAACTAAAACAATTAAATATAGTTGGCTAATAAAAGCGCGTTTTAGGATCGAACCACGTTTTTGTTTTATAGGGAATAAAGAGTAAGTGGAGATTCTTTCATTCATATACTCCATATAATAAATATCAGCCATGAACACGCCTGCAAGAAGCGCAACACTTGATTCCAGAACAGAAACAATCTCGTTATAGGACATAATTGGCCTTACCAAAATGATAATTACCATAAAGAGCATAGAATAAATGATCTTATACATAGGCAGTGCTATTTTTAATTCATACTTCATGTATCACGCCTCCTTTCCCATATCTGAATACTGGCAATAAGCAGAACAATAGCTAAAATCAAAAGAAAAATTTGATTGCTTACAATTCCAGATGGTATTTCTGTTTCAGTAAAAAGCTGAGGAAAGCGTATAAATATTGCTCCGGGCTTTACCTGATAGTGGTAATCCTCGGCGGAACTCAGCGTACCGATGTTGGCGTAAATGAAATACAAAAGCATTGCCGGAATTGCCGGAATTACGTTCTTGAACAAAATTGAAATAAAGAGCATAATGCAGCCTGTGAGTAGAATTCCGGGCAGATCATACATTATGATATTGGCCCAAATATCCCAAAGGCTTGTTTTGTATCCATAGCTGTTTCCTGCACTTACAGCGACAACATCGACAATCGCTGTTAGTATAACAACAAAGAGTAAGACCATTGAGATTCCAGCAATATATTTGCCCAGAACATAATTCCGGCTGCTGATTGGTTTCGTATGAATAAAACTGTAAATGCTTTTCCTCATGTCGCGCATAAGCAAAATTGCAAAAACAGATATTGTGAAAAGTATAGAAGTGATTCCGAGATAATCCGCATATTTTCTTCCCAAATAGCTCGTATATGATTCTTCCTGAAATACTGAATCCAAATATTGCTGCACCTCGCCAGCATCAGCTTTTTTATAGGCACTCATATTCCATACAGATTGAAAACCGACTATCCCATATTCATCAATGAAAAATTGTCTAATTTCTTGCACTGTCCAGCCTTTACTAAGCACTTCGTCCATTTGCTTTTGTGCATCCTCATGGCTCATTTCACATTCACTTACCAGATAGGCTTCCATTTCTTGTGATACATACTCCCACCGTTCGTTTTCCGGTGTCGGAATATACCCATCCGTAATGTTGCCATCGTAAGAATATTCCATTGTTTCTCCGTCTGGCTGAAAATCGTCATATAGTTTGATGTATGGCGATACGGTGATATACAGAATCACAACCATAGAAAGGACACCAATATAGGTAAGCGGACTTTTCAGCAGCAGCATAAAATCCTTTTTGACTAAACTCCAATTCATGCAATCGTCCCCCTTATCCGTTTTCTTATCCTAAGTATATCGGTAAAATAACTACAAAAAAACAATAGCGGTGATTTTCTTAAATCTACCGCTATTGCCCGATTCATGCAGCAATATTAAATTCCACGCAGGCACCTCCGCCCGGTGAGTTATATACCCGGAGAAATCCTCCATGCTTCTCACAAAGCATTTTGCAAATGTATAGACCCATGCCATAATGCTCTGTTCCTACGCTTTCGCCATGATAATAAGGCTTGACCGCTTTACTTAATTCGTCTGGCTGAAACCCTTTTCCATCGTCATGCACGCAGACATTCAATAGGGATTGAGAGTAGCGAAACTCCACACGAACACACTGAACCGAAAAACGCATAGCATTATCAATTAGATTTTCAAGAACTTCAAGGAAAATAGATATGTCCAAATTCAACTGTTGTTCTTTCAGTTCGCTATGCACCTCAAACTGCTTCGCATATTTTTGAGCGAGAACAGTCAAAATTGCTTCTGTTTTAGCAAGGAGATCGGCTTGGCTGACATACGCTCTGCTTATAATAATTTCATCCAAACGATTTATGTTTTTCATTGTGTCAGCAAAACAGGATATTCTTTCTGTTTGGCTCTGCAATTCTCCCAGCACTTCTATTACTTTTTCCTCTGATAATCTGTGCTTAGGATAGTACCGCAACAAATACTCAACATAACCTTTCATGACCGCCAGTGGTGTTCGTAAATCATGAGAAAAGGCTGAACGCATTTGCTTTTGTTCGTCTATCATGTTCCACATTGAGTTGTTGTTTTCTGCTAATTTTTCGCGCATTTTTTCAAATGCAGCACAAATCTGGCCTAATTCATCATCATAGACATAAGAGATTTTGAAATCCAAATCCTGTCTGCTTATTTTATCCGCAGCTTCATTTAATACTGAAAATGGTGTTTTCAACCTGCGTTTATAGAATAATGTGAGCGATAAAAAGACACCGAAAAGTGTAAAAAACAAAATGCACCAGCTTGAAATAAAATCACAAAGCTCTTTTGCTATACGATCTGATGGTGTCATTATTTCCGGGGAGACATCGGGGATTTGCGGCACATCACCAAAAAGTTGAGAATATCCGTTTTGATACTCATATAGTTTTGAAGAATCCGTATACTTTAGCTGAATATTGTCAGAAATATTTTGTGCTGCGTCCTGAACTGCGATGGAAAGTATGATGGATATTGTTAATGATATTATTAAATACTTAAAAAGTGACCGTTTTATTTTGCTGCCCATCTATATCCACATCCCCAAACCGTTTCAATGAACTCCCTATCTGTATGTTCTCTAATCTTGTTACGGATTCTCCGAATCAATTCTGTTACATTTTTATTATCGCCATCCCTATCCAGTCCCCATAGTTTTTCATAGATCATTTCTCGATCAAAAACTTGTCCGGGATGACGAGATAAAAACGCCACTATATCAAATTCAGACTTTGTAAGTTCTATGACCTGATTATCAAAACTTACTTTTCGGCTATTCAGATCAATAATCAAATCGTTGTCATATCGAAATTCTGTTTTCCCTTGGATTCTTGCCTCTCGCCTTAAATGGGCTTCGATCCGGGCCAGTAATTCGCCAATCGAAAACGGCTTTACAATATAATCATCACCACCCGCTTTCAAACCGATAATTCGGTCTTTTTCTTCTATACGGGCGGATAAGAACAATATAGGGCAATGTACGCAGTCACGGATTTTTTCGCAAACCTCTATGCCGTCCATTTTGGGCAGGTTTATATCAAGAAGTATTATATCAGACTGCTTTTGGACTTGTTTTAGAGCTTGCTCTCCGTCAAATGCAGTCGTAACAGCATACCCCTCCATCTCTAAAACATCTTTTATCATATTAACCATACTTTTATCATCGTCTACAATCAAAATCTTTTCTTTCATGCGTTCCTCCACGGGCAAATCAACTCTAACTTTGGTGTTTTTCCAACACCTCATATATTTTGGAAAGGGTGAAGTTCAGTTTATCATAGAAACAGTCGGCACCATTTTTAATCACGGCTGCGGATAAGGATTCATCCGCAGCCGCAGATACCGCGATAACAGGAATATCAATCCTTTGCAGTTTCATCCATACTAATAAGTCTATCACAGTTTCACCATACAATAAACAATCAGAAATAATCAAATCTGGCAATGTAGAGGATATAATCTGCTTTGCTGTTCTAATATCTCCACATGATACAGGTATCCAATGTTTATTGGAAGCAGCCATGCTAACGCCATTTCTATATGCAATATCGTTATCTATTATCAAAACCTGCATATTCAACCTCCGCTTATCACAGTTTCCCTATTTTAAGTTATAGTTTTAATTTAGTTTACAAGGAGAATGTCTACAAAAAGACAACAGAGAGGAAAACATCTTCCTGTCTACGCATTTAGGGGGCAAAAAGTCTACGGAAATCAAGGCTTTTCGGCGGTGGTCGATGGGGTGGCAGAATGATTTATCACATACCCGTCGAAACGGGCTTTGAAATGCGTAGGGAAATCTTTCCGCCGCTGGTTTTCCTGCCGGTTCTGTGGTATGCTGGAATAAGACAAAAAACGACAGGAGTTGACACGATGGCCAAACAGGAAATGTTACTGGACACAGCTACCATCAAGGCCGCCGTCGCTGGTGAGAAGTGGGCCAAAGATAAAGTGATCGAACACTACACCCCCATGATCGACGAGCTGGCCGTTGACGAAGATATGAAGCAGCACCTTATTTTGAAGCTGCTGGAAGAACTGCCACACTTCCCGATGGGGCAGGCATAAGAAAAAAGAGCGCCGGACGCAGAGGCACACAGCCCCCGCGCCCGGCACTCTTTATTTAGGTCTGTCCATAGAAATAAAACAGACAACAGAGTTATAATGTGATTACTTAAAAACAAAAATTTCTTCAATAGGTGTGTTTACAGCCCTTGAAATATCAATCGCTAATTTTAGCGACGGGTTATATTGTGCCTTTTCCAGACGCATGATTGTTTCGCGGCGCACTCCAACTATTTCTGCCAACTGTTCTTGTGTCAATCCCTTTATCTGCCTATACTGCTTTAATTTACATTCAAAATCTGGCATAGTTAGTCCTCACCTTCATCAATCGGATCGTCGTGGTCATAGTGATAAAGCAAGAACTCGCTAAGGAATACTTCAAGCGCGATAGCAAGAGAAACCATAATTATATACGCAATAAAGGTATATTCCAAATTCCCCATAAGTTTGCCCTGTCCCAAAATCAGTGTTACAAGAAAAATAATTGTAAGAGCTGTTTTATTGGCTACGGAATGAGCGTGCATTTTGTTTTCTTGGTATCGCTCGTCCATAAAAGTATTTGACAATTTTCCTTCATAGAAGAAACCAAAGAAACCAAAAAACACAAAAAAAACAAAGGGGAAAATAGTTTTGTCGATGTTGTATGTCCAGAACCCCAAAAAGCCGAAAAACCCCAAAAAGCCTAAGAAGCCCAACTTAGGATTAAGATTTCGGGTTATAGTTGCATTGTTGCCTTTCCTTTTATTGACGGCTATAACCTGTATCAGCAGAACGACAAGGTACAGCACATAAAAGGTAATTAAGATGCCCGAAATAATCATAGGCAGGTCTTTAAGACGGAAAGTATAGGTCGAAATATCCATTGGGACAATAAATCTGGCTTCATTAAAAGTAATCGTATACCATGAAGAAACAGCGACAAGCAAAATACATATTGCTCCTAAAATAACAAGCAGTTTTGTTTTATTTTTTTTCATTTTTACAGCCTCCAAAATGTGATGTATTTGTCACCTAACGAGATAAATATATCACTTCGGATTGTTTTTGTCAATGAGCAAGATACAAATATATCTCTTTTGGTAAAGAGCGCCGGACGCAGAGGCATACAGCCCCCGCGCCCGGCGCTTTGCATTGTAAGAAAAGAATAGCGCAGTACGGTCAATCGTGACCGCCTGCGCTATTCCTGTTGTTTCAGCTTCATATCCCTGCGGATCGTGTCTTTGGCTGCTTTGAGCAGATCGGTGAGTATGCGTATCTCGTAGTCGTCGCAATCCTCCAAAAGCATTTGAACCTCATGGGAGAAAACTTCCTTGGAGTGGATCACGCTGTCGCACAGAAATTCATCCACCGAAACAGACAGGACGTTTGCCAGCGCAACCGCCATCGGCAAGCTCAACTTGGAATGGCCGTTTTCAATGTTGCTCATGTGGGTAATGGACAGCCCGGCCTTTTCCGCCAATGCTTCCTGCGTCAGATCGGCCCGTATTCTTGCGATCTTCACGCGCTTTCCAATCTCTTTGTAATCTAATTCCATCTATTTGCCCTCGCAGTACGTCGCCTAATATCATTCCTCCTTTATTGTAAAGTACCCGGCACAGATATATAATAAACTATGTAAATTTAAAATTTATGCGCTTTAAGTTTTGCAAATTTTCTGTGGTGAGTTGGCTTATTAAATAAACATTTTAAGGTGGGGAAATAGATATGGTGGTTTGTACTTTTGCGGGACACAGAGAAGTCTTTGGCCTCGGTCAATCGCGGGTAGTGGAGATATTGGAAAGGCTGCTGGAAGCGGAACAGGAAATGACTTGCTATGTGGGCGGCAAGGGAGAGTTTGACGCTCTTTGCGCCAGCGCGGTTCGCACTCTAAAGCACCGGCACCCGGACAAGGCAATCTCGCTTGTATTGGTTCTGCCCTACATGGAGCAGCGGCTAAACACGGATAAGGAATACTACGAAAGCCGCTTTGACGAAATCCTGATCCCCATTGAGCTTGCAGGCATCCACTATAAACAGGCGATCACCGCCTGCAACCGTTGGATGGTAGACCGGGCGGATTGCCTGATTGCTATGGTATGGCGGGATCACGGCGGAGCCTATCAAACACTGAAATATGCAGAACGACGCCGCAAACAGATTTTCCGGGTCGGACACGAAAAATAAGCGCCGGACGCAGAGGCCATGTAGCCCCCGCGCCCGGCGCTTTGCTATGCTTGGATCACTCGTCCGTGAAATGGAACTGCCGCGCCTCAAAGTTGGCGTCGTGCATGGCGTCCAGCTTGTCGGCGGTCTGGCGGGCCAGCGCCGCCATGTCCTCGTTCATGTCCGGCAGGGCGGCCCGGATGTTGGCCGCCGTCCTGCGCCGGTCGCTCTTGTGATACATACAGATCAGGTTTTCTTCTTCCACGGTAAACTGCATTGTCATACCTCCAATTCGTTTTTCTTGGTTCTGGCCGGGACCTTTTTCGGGGCTTGGGCCTGTTTGGTTTCGGATAGCTGCCTGCGGATGGAAGCGCGGGGCCTCCGCACTTCCTTGTCCCGGTTCTCGTCCTTGCCGATCACCGCATACAGGCCGTGCCGGTCTTTCATGCCGGTAAAGCACAGGGATTTATAGGGCAGCATGGAAAACAGCCGGTCGGTGTCTTTGCTGGACGCAATCTGCACGAAGTACGGGGACAGCTCCACCATGAAATGCGTCTTGTTGGGGCTGTTGGGGCCGGACAGGTCTTTCAGCCCGGCCACGATCCGCTGCGCCTCGGCCAAAATCATGCCGTCATGCAGCGCCGTGACGTGGGCCTTGAAGTCGCCGGGCGCAAGCTGCGCCCGGCCTTTCTGTTCCTGCTGCAACAGTTCCCGCAGGTGTTCCGGCTCATTGGGCTTGGCCTCATACCGCAGGAACGCCCCCAGCTTGGGATCGGGCCGCCCGTCGAAGTACAAACCGGCGGGCTGCTCCCGGTCGCCCTTTTCATAGTGCAGGATGATGTTGTCGGCCTGTACCGCCTCGGCTGCGACGTGCCGGAAGTGCTGGGGATAGTCCAGCTCATAGAGATTGCCGCGAATGACGCCCCGCACCTTGCCGGTCAGCTCCACAGCGTAGGCCAGCACCCGGTCACGGGTCTGCTCCCCGTAAAACTTCCATGTGTTGTGCTGCGGGGTGCCTTGCAGGTACACATCACTTTCCCGGAAACAATGCGTCCCGGACGGGCGGGACATCCACAAAAGTGTCTTGTCCTCGGCCTTATCGCTGGCAGCGGCCCGCCCGATGATCTCTTTGTCAGTGTTATAATCGTCCCGGTGATTAGTTTGGAGGGATTTGAAAAAGCAAATGATGGACGCAGGGGCAAAGGGGTTTTTGAGAAAGTAATGCAGGCGATGGATTTATTAAGGAGATACAAATTGCCTTTTGGTATTTCTACCTGCTATACCAGTGCCAATTATGCGGATATTAGTAGTGAAGCATTTTTTGATATGATGATTGAAATGGGAGCAATGTTTGTCTGGTTCTTTCATTATATGCCAGTCGGTAATGATGCTGTTCCAGAGCTTCTCCCTAGCCCGGATCAAAGAAGGACAGTCTATGAACGGGTAAGAGCATTTCGGAATACAAAGCCTATTTTCAGTATGGATTTTCAGAACGATGCAGAGTATGTAGGAGGCTGTATTGCCGGAGGCAGAAGCTATTTACATATTAATGCTGCCGGGGATGTGGAGCCATGTGTGTTTATTCATTATTCCAATGTGAACATCCATGAGTGCGGATTACTGGATGCACTGAAAAGTCCGATTTTTATGGCGTACCACGATGGGCAACCATTTAATAAGAATATGCTTCGTCCATGCCCTATGTTGGAAAATCCCAATATTTTACGGGAAATGGTAAAACGTACCGGAGCAAAGTCTACGGATTTGCAATCACCGGAGACGGTAGATCATTTGTGTGATAAATGCGAATTATATGCAAAGCACTGGCAGCCTGTTGCAAATGAATTATGGGCATCTAGTAGGAAAGGAGACTAAGATGGTTATTACTGGAATCATCATTTTTGGAATTACTGTTTATGCAGTATGGGCTGTCCGAAAAGTTCGACGGGATCGTAAGAATGGTTCTTGTTGTGGCGGCAGTTGTTCGGGATGTATTGGAGAAAAGTATTGCAATAAGTAACCTTGATGGGAGCCGATGGCTATAGAGTCGTTGGCTCCTTTCCCATATTTGCACATCAGGGGAATTTAGAATATAATTCTAAATGGAGCGAAAAGCCTACTGATTGGAGCAGAATGGAATGAAGAAAAAGTATATAATAAAAAAAGCCAGAAAGTTATTGGTAGAACAGATAAATAGTCACCAGACGATAGTGAGGAACGATATGAACAATATAGAAACTATGTCAAATATGAAAGGTTTATCGGAGGTTATTCCAAAAGATAACGATGGTTACTGTACTATTTATAAGATGGATTGTGCCGATGGATTAGGACTTATGACCGTTTATCAGGTTTTTCCGGGAATCCAGCTTATTTATAATGATTTTGAGGCAACGGAATATGAATGGGAGAGTATCTTAGATAAAGATATTCTCGAAATTAATCATTGCAGGGAAGGTCGTGAGGGAAGTCGTTTATTAAGCGGTTCCTGCCTTTATTTGGGAGAAGGGGATCTGTCGATTCATACAATGGATAACTGCGCTTCGGAAATGTCTATTCCTTTGAAGCATTACCGGGGAATTTCTGTGGTAATCAATTTAACTACAGTATCTAAAAATTCACCAGAGATTCTGATGGAGGCGGGAATTGATATTCTGGCGTTTAGAAATAAGTTCTGTGCATCCGGAGATTGCTTTATTATGCGGGCAAAGGACGAAATAGAGCATATTTTTTCAGAACTATATTCCATACCGGATTGTCTGCAAAAGCCTTATATGAAATTAAAGGTGCAAGAATTATTGTTGTTCCTTTATACAGTGGATGCAGCAAAAGAAAAGCAGAGAGAACGGTATACTTCACCTCATGTGGAAATTGTGAAAGAGATACATAAAAAATTGGTTTCCGATTTACAGAAAAGACCAACAATAGAAGAACTTTCAAAGGAATTTTTAATCAATACGGCTACTTTAAAAAATACTTTTAAGGGGATTTATGGACAGCCCATTGGAACTTATATGAAAGAGTATAGAATGAAACGAGCGGCAATTTTGCTTCGCCAGACACAGGCTACGATTGCGGAAATCTCAAATCAAGTGGGATATGAGAATCAAAGCAAATTCGCAACGGCGTTTAGAGATGTGATGAAAATAACTCCTGCAGAATACCGGAAACAGGACGAGGCACATCTTGGCGAGGATTTTTCTATTGAGGGCATAAGTATATAGGATAAAGTACAACGGGAAATAGCATATATGATTGATTTAGAATGTAAAAAGAAGGAGGGCTTTTGTGGGAAAAGTTTTAATAGCGGCTTTTGATGATAAGGACGAAATAGCATTTGACGAGTTGCTGTTGTTCTTAAAATCCAATAGCCATATAAAAGTAGTAAATGCTTTTTCCAATGATAGTTGTCTGAAATACGATAATCTGATAATAGATTCAAAATACAGGATGGTTGAGGCTGACGGGAAAAGCATTGAACTGACTAACTATGAATTTGAAATTTTATACTTGCTGGCACGACATCCCGGACAGGTATTTTCTAAAGAGCAAATATACAATCAGGTGTGGAAAGAGCCATATTACAGGGCAGAGGACAATGTAATGAGTCTGATTCGGAGAATACGAAAGAAAATTGAACCTGATCCGTCAAAACCAATTTATGTTTTGACAGTGTGGGGAATCGGCTATAAATTCAATAATGCAATAAAAAGAAAATAAGCGGCTGCTGTCAATTCTAAAAGACAGAGCCGCTTATTTTATGTCAGTAACACCTAAAAGGTAGTCTGTTGATATATGAAAATAATTTGCAATAGCTACAATTTCATAGTCTGGCACAAAGCGTTTTCCTTGTTCAATTCTTAGGATTGTTAAATCTGTAAATTCAAACCCTTCTGTCTGTAATCGGGCGGCAAGTGTCTTTTGAGAAATGCCTTGTGCAGTACGCAGTTCTTTTAATCTATTTCCGATAATATTTTTTGAGTGTCCGTTCCAGTATATCTTCATTCTATCCCTCACTTCTAAAGTTGAAGTATTATAATTGATTTTACCGAGTTGGGATGCTAATATACTTCTAAAGATGAAGTTTTAGAAAAAATATGCTGAATTATTATAGAATGGCAACAATAAAGATATAGCAGCATGGCAGGAAATGCCGAGAGCGAAAGGAGTACCGATATGGAAAACGAAGTATGGAGTGAAATAAGCGCATTTTTGAATAATCTCCGATGTGGAGATGTGAGCAGAAAGTCTTATCTTCACTTTCCGGAACTGGAAGAAGCAGAAAAGATCAAAAAGGTAAAAAAAGCAAATTTTGAGACAGAGATGAGAAAACTAAATGCAGAGCAAAGACAACAAATAGAGAATTATTTAGAAGCTGTGCAGCACTTGGCATTTATGGAAGAAGAACGGGCATACTGTCAAGGATATGTGGACTGTATTCAGTTGTTAGGTGGCTTGGGGGTATTGAATAGCAATCCGGAGATAGAAATGATGGTTTCAAAAATGAAAAAATAGTTAGATAAAAAGGCTCTTTCCAGTAACAAGGATTGAGCCTTTTCTGTGTCAGCAATTAATAAATATCAGCGGATATCGGAGTTTTATCAGATTTAGTCCAAAATTATTCCTTAACATCGTTACTGGCATTTAGATTAGGCTGCAGCATGGCAGTAGCAGTTGCCAGAAGAATCTGAAGCTGGTGTTCGTTGCAGTGTGTTAGTAGACGGAGTAGCTGCTTATATGTAGAACTATCGCTGTTCCCGTTGGGATAAACGTAATCATCTGCGGAAAGATTCAATAACCGCATGGCTTTACAGAACAATGACAGGCTTGGAGTACCTTTGTGGCGCTCTAAATCTCCGAGATAAGTAGGAGATACACCGAGCTTTTCAGCAAGTTCTTCCTGTGTCCAGTGCCGATCCATCCGGGCATTTTTTACCATTGTTGCAAAGAGTGTCTTGGAAATATCCATGTTTATTCACCTCCATAAATATAGTGTATTACCCTGTATTTAAAAAGTGAAAAGGGTGTGAGCTTGGTATTTTATGGGGGTTAAAACCTAGAAAGAGTATTCAAGTCCTTTTTCGGATTAAAAAAAACAAAATTCCGGAAAGGGTTATTTGAATACTCTTTTTTGTTTCTTTCCGGGATTTTGTTGGAGAGCAGAGTGGTTTTAAGGGAGAAATATGGGCGGCAGTTATGCCGTTTATTAGATATACAGCTAAAAAAATCTTAATGATTACTGCTCTGTCAAACACCCTTGCACCTATGGTAAAAACCTATATCAGAGCAGGGGTAATAATTGAATCAGTTATAGATTGCGTCCGATGGGCTTCGTTAGCCTGTCCGGGCGCATTTTATATATATGAAAATTTTTTGAAAAAATTTCTTCCCGAACCGAACATCGGGCATTACCCATTCGGGACTATGGATGAAAGGGAGATAGAAATTTCATCCATGTGCTGGTGGAAGGGGAAGGAGGTGAACTCTTATGGGGAAATCTTCTTCCAATGATGAACTGACGATTCGGAATCAGTTTGACCGGATATGCAAACTGGCGTTGAAAGGCGAAGCTGCTGATTATTATCGGCATATTGCTTATCGGCAGAAACATGAAGTGCTGTTTTCGGAGCTTTCGCAGAAGGAGCTGGACAGCATTTTTGGCGTAGACAAGTATACAGTGGAAAACAAGTGCTTCCGGGTACTTGGATATGACATTGAAGTAAAAGACACATTACTTGCGGAAGCAATACAGTCGCTTTCTGAAAACAAACGGAAGGTAGTGCTGCTGTCTTATTTCATGGATATGAGCGATGCAGACATTGCCAGAATGATGAATCTTGTGCGAAGCACAGTCTATGAGCATCGGAAACGTTCGCTGGAACTTATGAAAGAAATGATGGAGGAATGTCAAAATGAGCAGGAAAAGTAGAAAAAATGAAGCGTTTGATCTGCCTTCTTTCCAGATGATTCGGGCGGCTTCAAACGGAGATATTGAAGCGATCAATGCAGTGCTGAAACACTATGAAGGTTACATAGCGGCATTGTCTACCAGAAAGATGTATGACGAGAACAGGCAGGTTCATTACTGTGTAGACGAGACATTGCGGAGACGGCTTGAGACAAAGTTAATCACTAAGATTTTAGCATTTGAAATTTAGCTCGGAGTAAGCGGCAGAAAATATCCCTTTCTGTTTTTTGCTGTTTCGGAGCAGGTGTACCTTGACAATTTCATATTTTTCCTGCAGGACGCAGAAAACAGTGGAGCTGTGTGATGGATACGCCATGACTGCCTGTGTCTGGTACTTTGCGACATCGTGGCGCAAAGTTGCCGGACATTGAAAGCGAAGGAATGCCAGTTTGGGTATTGAAGTAAAGGCACGAGCGATAAATATCCGATCACAGGCAAAGTAACGGGGACTTTGTGCGAAGATACTGCTTTCTGATAATGAAACTTCCGGAGATAAGCTGCTCCGGTCCGAGAGGATGGTGTGATACCAATGAGGCTGTGCCCGGCAGTCGCCTGCAGGAGAGTATTATTTAGAAAGGGGTATCTGATATATATGGATAATAAAAAAATATTGAGATATAGTATGCAGCTATCTATGTTAAAGCAGTTGCTTTCTAAGAAGTTGATTAATGAAACTGAATATCAGGTAATACAAAAAAGATTAATGAAAGATTATGGTATCGTATCCAACATTACTGCTTGACGGTATATCTGTATTGTATTATAATATAATCAACGCTATGGTAGGAACACAAAAAGGAGGGCGAAATGGAAGTTGAATTGATTAAAGCACATGATTCATTTGACGGTTCTGCCAGACGGAAGATTGAGCGGTTGAGAGTGGCGGCTTATTGCCGAGTAAGTACGGACGATGAAGATCAGATAAAGAGTTATAACTCAATGGTTACGCATTATACAGAGTTAATTAAGAATAATAAAGAATGGATATTTTCAGGTATATATGCTGATAAGGCAATCACTGGGACAAAGGTTGATAAGAGAGAAGAGTTTCAGCGGTTGATTCAGGATTGCATGGATGGCAAGATAGATATGATTATTGCCAAAAGCCTTCCACGATTTGCCAGAAATACTCTGGACACATTGAAATATGTTCGTATGTTGAAAGAGAGAAATATTGCTGTTTATTTTGAGGTTGAGAAGATTAACACATTAAAGGACGGCGAATTTCTAATGACTATTTTAAGTTCTGTAGCACAGCAGGAAGTTGAAAATACTTCTGCTTATGTGAAAAAGGGCTTGAAGATGAAAATGAAGCGGGGGGAACTGGTAGGATTTCAGGGTTGTTTGGGATATGATTATGATGTGGAAACAAAATCTATCTCAATCAATGAGGAAGGCGCTGTGGTTGTACGGTACATTTTTGATAGATATGTGGCAGGAGCAGGCAGCACAATGATAGCCAGGGAATTGAATGAGCAGGGTCATCTGACAATTAGAGGAAATCCCTGGACTTCATCCAGTGTTATGGGAATCATTAATAATGAAAAATATAAGGGAGATATTTTACTTGGAAAAACCTTTACGGTTGATCCGATTTCAAAAAGACGCTTAGAAAATCTTGGAGAGGAAGATCGGTATTATATACATGATCATCACGAACCAATCATTACAGAGGAACAATTTGAACGGGCGCAGGAGATGAGAAGACGTAGAAACGGAAATCGGAAATGTGGAGTCACTCCTGGAAAACGTGAAAAATTTAGTCGGCAGTTTGCGTTTAGCTGTATGGTAGAATGCGGATTCTGTGGCTCTAATCTTTCTCGTAGGCGATGGCACAGTAGCTCTAAGTATAAAAAGACGATATGGCAGTGCGTTAAATCAACAAAAGAAGGAAAGAGATTTTGTCCGGATAGCAAAGGCATTCCAGAGCAGGTCATAGAAGAAGCATTTATTGAGTCTTATAGGATGTTGTGTAATGATAATAAAGATGTTCTGGAAGAATTTTTGAAGCGAACCGAGAAAGCACTTGGAGAAAATTCGATTGAAGATCAGTTACATAAGCTGAAGAAAAGCATTGACAAGGTTTCTTTAAAGAGAAAAAAACTACTTGATAATTATCTGAAAGGCATTATTGAACAGGATATTTATGAGGAAACGGATGTAGAACTAAAAACTGAACTGACAAATACAAGAGCAAAGCTGGAATATCTGCAGCAACAGTCGGATGAAAAGAGTTCATTGCAAAGGAGGCTTTCAGATTTCAAAAAAGCACTATCGCATAATGAGGTGCTAGAAGAATTTGACAGAGGAATATTTGAGAGTATAGTTGAAAAAGTAATAGTCGGCGGACTAGACGAAGATGGAAACAAAGATCCTTATAAAATTACTTTCATATATAAAACAGGATTTAAGAATGAAATTGGAAACGCAAAAGAAAGATTCGGGAAGTCATCAGGTATTGGAGACAAAGTGAAAAAAATGTGTTCCGATATAAGTGACGAGGTAAAGGGTGTGTGTTCCGATGTTAGTCTCAACACATGTTGAAACAGTCTGTCTACTGACACAAAATCTTGCATAATAGACATAGAAAAATATGTAAAAACCACAAGATGTTGTGGTCTGCGAAAACAAATAATTTGGCAAAACTAAGTGCAAAAAAGCCCGTAAATAAGGGGAATTTAGGGGAGGATGGGGTTTTGCAAAATTGTTAATACTGACCATGAGGAGCAGTTGCTTTGGTGTCGAGAAAAGCCCGGTAAATCAAAGATTTCCGTAGCTTTGAGGCAAAAATGGATGTGTGTTTCTGTTTCCGTAGAATGACAATGCGGAAACTGATTTACCCCAGGGGTAAGATTTTCGGAATTGTCCAGATACATTTTGGCAAAAGGGATACCTTTTCGCAAAAGTGGTTTTACATCATGAAGCATGAGAAAATGTGTAATGGTTTTGAAATTTTAAAAGAATTCGAGAGAGCCAAGAAGCAAGAAAAATTATATAAAAATGAAGCCGACAAAGTTGCTGGATAGTGAAAAGATTTATTTTACGAAAATATAATTCTGCGTTAAAGAGTGTGAGGAAAAGTGCTATGGAAAGATTTGCGGGTAAGAAGTGGAAAGATATAGAGGAAAATGATAAGAAAGAATTGCTGGAAAATGCGATATGTAGAGATTGTAGAGTGGGCAGTCCATTACTGAATGGAGAAGGAATGGTTGTTTTTGCAGAAACACTTGCTGTCATGGGAAGTGTATGTGAGGGTGTCATTAAAGTGCCTGATGAAGCAGTTTTATATAATCCATGTATAGGTAATAATGGAAAACCAATAAGCCAAAAGGAATTAGATACAATGTTTGAAGAATATAAAATGGGTTTGAAAGATAACTTTGAAGATCAAATATATCTATTTGAGAGAAATTGTAAAAACAGTCCTCATGTTGTTTTGCTGGGAGCAGGAGCAAGTGTAGCTACTATACCAGATGGGGATAAAAATGGAAAAAAGATATCTGCAATGAAGGGCTTTATCGATAAGCTTGGGATGCGACCGGTTATATCAAGCATCAATTTACAGACTACAAGTGACAATCTTGAAGATATTTACATGGAAATGTATGAAAGAAATGATTGTGAATTACAGCGTATTCAGTTAGAAGATGCTATAGAAAAATATTTCTGTGAATTTGAATTACCGGATACACCCACAATTTATGATTATTTATTACTTAGTCTTACGAAAAAAGATTTGGTTGCAACTTTTAATTGGGATCCTTTGTTAGTTGAAGCATATACTAGATGCACAAGAATAACTGAAAATTTGCCGCAGATGGCATTTTTGCATGGAAATGTTGCTATTGCAACATGTGAGAAAGATATGGTTTTAGGAAGTCCTTATGCTCGTTGCTCCCGTTGCGGAGAAATGCTAAAGAAAGTTCCGTTGCTATATCCTATTAAGGAGAAAAATTACAATTTAAATCCATATATCTCAATGAGTTGGAAACAATTGGAGCAGTATTTGCAGATTGCATACAGACTTACAATCTTTGGATATAGCGCGCCCAAAAGTGATCAGGCGGCTATTGATATGTTAAAGCAAGCATGGGGAGCAGTAGAAGATAGAAATTTAGAGGAAATAGAAATTATTGATATTCGCCCAGAAGAAGATGTGATTAAATCTTGGGAGGATTTTATACATACGCATCACTATTCAGTATTTGATAATTTCTTTGATTCTGCGTTAGGGAAGTTTCCTAGAAGAACATGTGAATTACTATTCGATAACACGCAAATGAATCGCTGGATATATGGAAATAGAGGATTTAAAAGCGGAATGAGTTTTGAAGAGTTAGAAGTGTACTTAAAGGATTTACTGCAGAATGAAAATGAAGGTAAAGAAATATTGAATGACCCTTATATATAAAAATTAAAGTATGGCTCTGCTTGGATATGAGGATAAGAATGTTATCCCACCCTTAAATCAACAGTTCTACTTTCGCTATGCAGTATAAAATTCCTGTTACCGAAAATATTGAAACGGTCTGTCTGCTGACGAGAAAAGCCCAGTAAATCAAAGGTTTCCGCCTGTTGGGGCCGTGTGTTTTATCGAAATTTGGAATGTAGATATGTTTCCGAAGTGGGGACGGGGTTATGCGAAATTGTATGAATATGGAACTATAAAATAAACCGCTGGGAGACTGTAATTAATTCTGTGTAAACTCTAAATGAGCTATATATCCTCTTGGAT
>ENA-OZJV01000109-OZJV01000109.1-human-gut-metagenome-genome-assembly--contig:-NODE-109-length-48795-cov-28.612618_pt1 | contig 48795 bp, 38 predicted proteins | sample MGYA00244179_ERZ653756 | MGnify/ENA primary metagenome ERZ653756 (study PRJEB26926, sample SAMN06165332) | human gut metagenome | biome: ENVO:00009003; feature: ENVO:2100002; material: ENVO:00002003...
GGCAACGATTTCCTCGCTTTGCATGCCGTATCGGGTCTTGAACGATTCCAGATAGTCGATCATCGTGAGGGTATCGGTGGGACGCTGATAGATGCCGAAGTTGGTTATGAACTGGTTCTCGGTGGATATCTGCACATTATAGCCGGGTTTAAGCTGGCCGTTGAGCATGGCGTCCTCTTTCATGCGCATGAACGTGGCGTCGGGGTCGGTCTTGGAGTATGAGTTGCGGGAACCCATGGTTTCGAGCTGCTCCTTATACCGGTTCATCCTTGGCACTGCATCCGTCTCTATCTGTCTTAGGGCCTTGCGTTCTTCCTTGCTCAGGTTATCCGCATCAACCTTTTCCCTGATGCGTCCGACCCTTTCGGCGACTTCTTCGGCCGTAAGTTCCTCGGACACGGGATTCTCCTGATTCTCAACAGCGTGACTCTGTTCTATCTGTCTGAGCAAAGCCTCGGTTTTAGCCTTGAGCCTGGCATCGTATTTCTCAACCGAACCACGCCACACGAACGTGTACTTGTTGGCAACCGATTCTATCTTGGTCCCGTCTATATACTGTACTTTCAACGACACAAAGCCTTCTTCATGGAGCAGCCTGACCACCTGGGTGAACACTGCGTCAAAGCCTTCCTTCAGCCGTTTGCCACGATAATAATTGATAGTGCGGAAGTCGGGACGCCTCATGCCTGCAAGCCACATGAAACAGACATCCCTCCTGAGAAGGTCCTCGATGCGCCGCGAGGAGTATACATTGCTCAGATATGCGAAGACCAGCACCTTGAGCATCATCTTGGGATTAAAGGCACTGTTGCCCCCGCCCCGGTAGGTCGAGAGGATATCGCTGATGTCAAGACGGTCTATGACCGCATCGACAACCCTCACCATGTGGTTTTCGGGCACGAGTTCATCCAGCGATGGCGGAAGAAGTAGATTTTGTTTCCTATTGTCAGATTTTATCGCTAACTTTGCCATGTTATGTTTTGATTATTAGTGATTTATTCGCAACACAAATATACTGAAAATCTATGACATAACAAAGGCTTTCAAGCTGAATTTCAGCGTGAAAGCCTTATTTTTTACCTGTTTAGACTATAAAAAGAGACTGCCCAAACTTGTTAGACAGTCTCATCTGAATGGGTTGAGTTTAAACATAATTTTCACTCAAAGGAAGAAATTGGAGAACGGATTTCGGCCTTGTCAAATAGTGCCGCATTACTTGGCAAACCCTATGGATATGTAGTTTTCGGAGTAGAAGATGACACGTATAATGTTGTCGGGACTACGTTTCATGCCAGGAGTCATAAAGTTGGTAATGAAGAATTGGAAAATTGGTTGGTATCGAGACTTGATCCGAAAATAGATGTGGAGTGTTATGAATTTGACTTCAGAGGCAAGCATATATCCATGTATCGAATCCCGTGTGCAACGGACAGACCTGTAACTTTCCTTCATACCGCATATATAAGAGTGGGCTCTCTTACAAGGAAACTTATGGACTTCCCGGCGAAAGAAGCAAAGATATGGAAGCTTAATAGGAGCAAGTTATTACATCAAATACCAGCTAAGTCATGTCGTAATATAAACGAGGTTATAAGCCTTCTGAGCGTCGAAACATATTTCGATTACTTGAATATGCCGATGCCGCAGACGGCGGAAGGTATTGTGGAACGGTTAATTTCGGAGCGATTTATTGTAGCTTCTGAAGTCGGTTATGATATAACTGAACTTGGAGCACTACTTCTTGCAAAAGATTTTAGACAGTTTGATTCCTTGTATAGAAAGGCTATCAGAGTGATTGTCTATAGGGGCAAGAACAAGGTCGAAACAATCCGAGAGAAAAGTTTCGAGCAAGGTTATGCACTCTGCTTCCCTCAAATGATTGACTGGATAAACGGACAGTTGCCTGCCAATGAAGAAATTGGGAAAGCGCTCAGAACCGATGTCAGGATGTACCCAGAAATCGCTATAAGGGAAATCGCCGCCAACATGATAATCCATCAGGATTTTAATGTGCTCGGATTACCGATGGTTGAGATATATTCTGACCGAGTAGAGATTTCATCTCCCGGTCAGCCGCTCATTAGCATAGACCGATTTATTGATGCCTATCAGTCGCGCAACGAGGAACTTGCCGATGTGATGCGACGGATGGGCTTTTGCGAGGAAAAAGGAAGCGGTATGGATAAAGCGGTCGAAGCGATAGAGCAATACCAACTTCCAGCTATCAAATATCGTGTGTCGGATATTCGTACTACGATTATTTTAAGCGAATATCGAGAATGGAGCGATACTACACGCGAGGAGCGGATTCAGGCTTGTTACCAGCACGCTTGTCTGAAATATCTGTCAAATGAAATGATGACAAATAAATCGTTCCGTGTGAGGATGGGCGTAACGGATAAGAATTATACCGCAATATCTGGGGTGATAAAAGAAACTATTGAACGGGGGCTTATCAAGGTGGGTACGCCGGAAGGAACGAATCGTCGTGATATAGCCTACATACCGGTATGGGGATAAATTCATGTTATTTCATGTCAAAATATCGTTGCCGAGGAATTAAATTTAGTCGCTATATTTTATTAGAATCGCTGATATTTAATATGTTATAGTAAGAACCGTTCATGTCGCGTTCATGTCAAATGACAACAATACGCCGTTTGTAGACAGCGATAAAATATCATGAACTTATATTATAAAAGAGGATATGCCGAGGTGGTTTGGCATATCCTCTTTTATTTTATGTTAGACCGGGTTTATTGTCGGTCGACGTCGACTTTTTTCAGTACGAGCACCGGAGCGTTGTTCTTGTCAAGCATCACGACAGTGCCGGTTTTGCCTTTTTGTGCATATTCAACGCTTTCAAGAGCTACAAGAAGGGCGGTCTCGCCTTTCATTATATCCTCCGGACATGCCATACGTGTCGTGCCGAGGTTTTGGAATTGTATTGAATTTGATTTGTCAGGGTCAATCATCAGCGAGCCGTTCACGATGTTGCATCCGGTGTTGCCATGCAGTTTTTGCTCCTGAATATCAATCACCATCTGCATGTCGGGATTGTCGTAAGCCACGCCGTTTATTTCCGACACTTCCCATGTGCCGTTGAGAAAGTCCATGTTGTGTTTGCGCAATGTCATAAGATTGTTGCCGCGGCTGTCACGGAGCTCAAGATAATATTCGTGACCTTTTTTAGTTATGTCAAATGATTGAGTGGCTTCGAGCGCAAGATTGATTGCCTGTTCATAAGGAGCATCGGGACATGCCATCATAGTAGAAATGACATTGCCGATTTTAAGTTTGGAATTACCCGACAGGGTGAAGTCTCCATTGATGATATTGCAGCCGTTTGAACCGTACAAGCGATGATCCTCCATATTGAAATTGAAGTAAGGGCGTGTTTCTCCCGTCACTTTGTTTCCGCCGACAGTGTACACTGTCCATTCGCCTGCAAGGGCATCGGAAGATACCTTTGAATGATTTTGTTGTGATATCATTGTTGAAGAAGATGTATTTTGATTGACACCCTGCTTTTTTGTCACACCGCACGAAGATGCCATTATTGCAATTATTGCTGCTGTACCTATAAGTCTGATTGTGTTCATGTCAAATTCAAATTTGGTAAGTATTATAATATATTGACGCTTTAGCCACGATAAAGTTTAACCGCTCCTTAAAAATCATTCAGGTATTTCAATCGACAGGTTGTCGTAAGCCATGTGTATGCCCGGAGGAAGTGTCGGTTCTACCTCCGTCTGCTTCCCGATGGCATCGGCAAAGTGCGTGAGATAAGTAACGCGTGGTTCTATGCGGTTGATTGCTTCGATTGCCTCATCTACTGTCATGTGGGAAAGATGCTCTTTTTTACGCAGTGCATTTATCACGAGGGTGTCTATGCCGTGAAGTCGGTCGAAGGTCGAATCGGGAATGGTCTTGGCATCTGTGATATATGCAAAATTTTTTATGCGGAAACCTACGATAGGGAGTTTGTAGTGCATGACAGGCAGAGGGATTATTTCTATTCCTTCTACGGTAAACGGGCTGTCATCAATCTCCGTGATATCGAATGTGGGCACCCCGGGATAAAGATGCTTTCTGAAACAGTATGGCACACGGTTGCGGATATCTTCAGCCACATCATGACGGCAATACAGCGGGAACCCGTTTTCTTTTGCGTAGCAATAAGGGCGTAAGTCGTCGATTCCGCCTACATGGTCGTAATGGCTGTGGGTGAGCAGTGCCGCGTCAAGAGAGGGTGCTCCGGCGTTTATAATCTGTTGCCTGAAATCCGGACCGCAGTCAATGAGCAGATTTTTATCGCCGACACTGATGATGGCTGACGCGCGCAGGCGCTTGTCATGCAGGTCGGTTGAAGTACATGTCGGGCATGTGCAGCCTATCTGCGGTACGCCTGTCGAGGTGCCGGTTCCGAGAAATCTCAGTCTCATCATAGCTTGCCTATTATGTTTACTTCCGGAGAAAGCGTTATGCCGAATCGTGCCGCTACCTTTTCCTTGATTTCTTCGTAAAGAGCCACTACGTCAGCTGCCGTGGCATTGCCGGTATTGACAATCACAAGACACTGGCGCGTATAGACCTGTGCGCCGCCGATGCTTTTTCCCTTCATGCCGGTATTTTCAATAAGCCATGCGGCAGGTATCTTTACTCCATCGGGAGCGGGATAAGAGGGGAGTTCAGGATAATCCGCTTTAAGCTGCCGTAATTTTTCGGGGGTGATGACCGGATTTTTGAAGAAAGACCCGGCGCTTCCGAGTTCATCCGGTTCAGGCAGTTTGTTGCGGCGTATTTCTATTATACGTTCGCGCACCTTGCGGAGGTTCACGTCATTTTCAGCGGCAAGCTCTTTCAGAGGTCCATATTCAAGAGTAAAATGTTTTTCCGTCGAGAGACGGTACACCACATGGGTGATTATGTATCTTCCGCTAAAACCGGGGCTTTTAAATATGCTGTGTCGATATCCATAGTCACAGTCTTCCCGTGAAAATATTTTTTCTTTTCCGGTCAAGCTGTCAATCGTGTGGACCTCGCTTATTATATCCTTTGCCTCTACACCGTAGGCTCCCACGTTTTGTACAGCTGACGCACCTGCTTCTCCGGGAATATAAGAGAGATTTTCAGCGCCATACAAATCGTTGTCTACACAATATTTTACGAAATCATCCCAGCACACGCCGGCTGACATTTTAAGATATACATTGTCACCGTCAGTTCTTACGGTTTCGATATGCTTTATCGCCGAGTGCATCACAACGCCATCGAAAGGGGAGGTGAAGAGCAGATTGCTGCCGCCCCCGATATGCAAATGCTCCATTTCGAGATACATAGGCGAGAAAAGCAGTTCCCGCAACTCGTCGATGCTTTCGTATTCGGCATAGAGCCGTGCAGTGGCGGGTATATGGAAGGTTGTCACCTGTGACAGGTCAAAGTCGTGATGCTGTATCATAGAGGAAGTTTAGTTTCTGAAACTTTGCAATATGCCGTCATCAAATATCAGGTATATGCCGTTTTCGTAGGTCCATAGTTCACGCATGGTGCTTATTCCCGGACGCCGGTCAATGGCGGTGGGAGAGCCGAGAGCAAGGCGGCATTCTTCACGTGTCATGTAAAGAGCCACTTTTCCCCGGATTATGTTTGCCCAAGTATCATCGGTGATATTGGGATAGCGGTTACGTGGATTTTCAAAATAGAAAAGCGATGCAAAATCACGGGTACCTTTCGGGTCGCCTGCCGACATATAAAGATAAGCCTGTTGAGGCGTTTCCGATGTCGTGGAAAACTGTATTTTGACAGGATAGACCGTGTTACCGGGTACAACATCGAGTATTTTTACCGGAATGAACTTCTCACCGCGGAGTGCCGCGCCATTGTCGTCAAACCACGTCGAAGTGCGTATATAATATGTATTTCCGAGCAAAGCCTTTCTTACATCATCAACGATAGATGTCTCTACTGTAAACGGTATCTCTATTTTTCGCCGTTTGTCAAGGTCATCAGCCGAAGCTGAGATGCGGTAGCGCACCTCGTCATTGTTACGGTCAAGAAATATGAGTTCAGTGTCGGGCTTACCGGTCATTGAAGGTATCTCATTAAATGACTGATAGATGATATATTCGCCTGCTTTCGGATAGCTTGTACTTCCGGGTTCGAGGGCGAGGCTTATCTTGTCGTCGGTCACGTAGAACTGTTTTCCACGTTCCCATTTCGACAGCTGTTGGGGTGTTATCAGGTTTAAAAAGCGTTCTTCCTCGCTTACCGTCACCTGCTGACGTTTTACCTCGTCAGCCGTGATTTTAGGAGTACTCTCGATGCCGGTAAAACATCCCGACATCGAGAGCATTAAAATTGTCGATACAAGAAGAGATATGCCTTTCATCATTCAGCCGTAGGGTCTATGCCCAGATTGTAGAAGATGAATGAATATATGTCGGCATACTCGTCGATTACCTTTGATATGGGTTTGCCTGCTCCATGACCTGCTTTGGAGTCAATACGAATGATTTTAGGTTGTGAACCGGTATCGTTCGCCTGGAGCGTGGCGGCATATTTGAACGAGTGGGCGGGTACCACACGGTCATCGTGGTCGGCTGTGGTGACCATGATTGCGGGGTAGGGTGTCCCGTCATTCTTTATGTTGTGCAGCGGTGAATATCCGAGAAGATATTTTGCCATCTCGGGAGAATCGGCGCTGGTGCCGTAGTCGGGAGCCCAGTTCCAGCCGATTGTGAACAGATGGTAACGCATCATGTCCATTACACCCACGCGCGGGATTGCCACCTTGAACAGGTCGGGGCGCATGTTGACTGTCGCTCCTACAAGGAGTCCGCCGTTGGAGCCGCCTTCGATTGTCAGCAGTCCGGGATTGGTCCAGCCCTCCTTTATCATGTATTCTGCTGCCGCGATAAAGTCGTTGAACACATTAAGCTTGTTTTGCTTTGTGCCGGCAAGATGCCACGGTTCGCCATACTCGCCGCCGCCGCGGAGATTAGCCTGAGCATAGATGCCGCCGTTTTCAAGCCAAAGGAGCCGCTGTGCTGAAAAGCCGGGATTGAGCGAGATATTGAAGCCGCCGTATCCGTAAAGATACACGGGATTTTTGCCATCGCGCTTCAATCCTTTCTTATAGGTGATGAACATCGGTATCTTTGTGCCGTCGGCGGAAGGATAGAATACCTGTTCGGTCACATAGTCATCGCTCTTGAATCCTTCTATTTCTGTGGTCTTGTACACTGACGATTCACCGGTCTCCATGTCATAGCGGTAAATCACGGACGGATAGATGAATGAAGTGAATGTATAGAACACCTCGTCATGCTTCTTGCTTGACGAGAATCCTGCCGACCCGACGCTCGGGAACCTGATTTCACTCAGCTGCTTTCCATCGCGTGAGTAGAGATAGGATTTGTTGGCGGCATCTATATCGTAAGTAAGGATAAGCTTGTCGCCGGCAAAGTCTACACCGGTGAGTACGCCCTTTTGTTCGGGTACAAGCTCTTTCCAGTTTTCACGTTGCGGCGCATTGACCGATGCGGTCATGAGGCGGTAGCGTGGTGCGCCGTAGTTGGTGTAGATATAGAGGGTATCGTTGATAACATCAAGCAGCGATATTTCATAGTCTTGCGACGGCTCGATGATTGTCCACTCAGCATCGGGCTGTTTCAGGCTTTTCATCATCAAGGAATTGCCGAGACCTTCCCCGCTGCCGTAGATGAAGATGTAAGATTCCTCTTCCGGCACTGACGCAGTGTGGAAATGAAGCGGATTTGCCTTGTCCTCAAACACCAGTATGTCATCGCTCTGCGGGGTGCCGAGCTTGTGATAATATATCCGGTGATTTTCATTTGCATTGGAAAATTCCTTGCCACCGGTGGGACGGTCATAAGCACTGTAATAAAATCCGTCGTCTTTCCAATCGGCACCTGTGAATTTAGCCCATTCTATATGGTCGGGAAGAAGTTGACGGGTTTCTGTGTCCATCACATAAATTTCACTCCAGTCCGACCCGCTGCGCGAGATCGTGTAGGCGGTGTATTTTCCGTCGTTTGAGAAACTGATGCCGGTAAGTGCCACTGTGCCGTCATCACTTAGCTTGTTGGGGTCAAGAAATATCTCTGCATCTGTCCCCGGCTTGCGTGTGCGATAGAGTACCGACTGGTTCTGCAATCCGTCGTTTTCGTAGAAATAATACCAGCCGTGGTGTTTTGACGGCATCCCTGCCTTATGATAGTCGAAAAGCGATGTCAGGCGTTTACGCAGCGCATCGCGGAAGGGTATGCGTGAAAGATAATCTTCAGTCACTTTGCGTTCTGCATCCACCCATTTGAGGGTGGTTGCAGACGTGTCGTTTTCAAGGGGGCGGTATGGGTCTTTTACTTCCACACCGAAATATGTGTCGGTCGTCGCCGAGCGGGGAGCTTCGGGATATTTAAGTTCCTGTGCGGTGACACCGGTTGCTATCAGAGCCATCAGGGGTATGATTATGGTTGGTTTCATGACAGTCAGTAGTTAATGTTGCTCATCAGGCATTTTTGCCGTGACAGTTTTTGAATTTCTTGCCTGACCCGCATGGACAAGGATCATTTCTGCCCACTCTCGGTGCATTTACGATAGGCTGTGTGCGGCGTTGTTCACCCTGGGGAGCCGATGCCGCGCTACGCTGTGCGTCAGCTCCGGGATATTGCTCCTTGCTGGCACGGTAGCGGCTGTAATCGTTGGGACGTTCAGGCATAGCCTCTTTCATCTGGGGCTGCTGTTTGGGCTGTTCTTTTTCAGAGCTGAGCTGTGCGTCGCTTGCGCGGGGAGCCTGTGGCTGCGGGATAAATATCTGACCGCGCAGCAGTGATGATGCCGCCTTCACGTTAAGGGTGTTCATCGCTCCCTCGAAGAGGTGGAACGACTCTACCTTGTAGATTACAAGCGGGTCTTTCTGCTCGTATGACGCATTCTGTACCGACTGGCGCAGCTGGTCAAGCTCACGGAGATGCTCTTTCCATACTTCGTCGATCGTCACCAGAAGTATAGCCTTGTGCCATTCCTTCAGTATCGACCGGCATTCAGTGTTGTATGCCTCGTTTATATCGCAAGGAATGTTGAACACGCGTTTGCCGTCGGTGATAGGAACAAGTATGCGGCCGCCCTTTTGTCCTGCGCCCTTGTTTTCCACCCAGTCCTTTATGACGGGCAATGCAATCTCGATGATTCGTTCGCCCTTACGACGGAATGCCTCGTTTACGGCGGCAAACACACGGTCAAACGCCTCTTTCTTCGGCATTCCGCGATATTCATCCTCGGTAAACGGAGTCTCGATGGCAAATACCTTGAGCAACTCCATGGAGAGATCGGCGTAATCGGCGGGAGAATCGTAAGTGTTCAAGATATTTTCTACCGTATCGTAGAGCATATTGTTGATGTCGATACCTACACGCTCACCCATGAGTGCGTGATGACGGCGACCATATATGTATTGACGCTGCTTGTTCATCACGTCATCATATTCAAGGAGGCGTTTACGTATGCCGAAGTTGTTTTCTTCCACGCGTTTTTGTGCGTTCTCGATAGCGCGGTTCACCATCTTTGACTCAATCATCTCGCCCTCTTTCACACCAAGTGTGTCAAGCATCTTGGTGACACGGTCACCGGCAAACAGTCTCATCAACTGGTCTTCAAATGACAGATAGAATACTGACGAGCCGGGGTCTCCCTGACGACCGGCACGACCGCGGAGCTGGCGGTCGACGCGGCGTGACTCGTGACGCTCGGTACCGATGATGGCAAGACCGCCCGCATCTTTCACTTCGGCGGGAAGCTTGATATCGGTACCACGACCTGCCATGTTGGTGGCGATGGTCACAGTACCTTTCTTACCTGCCTGAGCCACAATGTCAGCTTCCTTCTGGTGAAGCTTGGCATTCAATACATTGTGGGGGATATGGCGTAGCGTGAGCATACGCGACAACAGTTCGGAAATCTCGACTGAAGTTGTGCCGACAAGCACCGGACGACCTTGCTTTACAAGTTCCACGATTTCCTCGATTACCGCCGCATATTTCTCTTTCTTAGTGCGGTACACGCGGTCGTTCATGTCGATACGTGCCACAGGCTTGTTGGTCGGGATGGTAACGACATCGAGTTTATAAATGTCCCAGAACTCACCGGCCTCGGTTTCTGCAGTACCGGTCATACCGGCAAGCTTATGATACATACGGAAGTAGTTCTGCAGCGTGATTGTCGCAAATGTCTGGGTGGCGGCTTCTACCTTTACTCCCTCCTTGGCTTCAATAGCCTGGTGCAGTCCGTCAGAGTAACGGCGACCTTCCATTATACGACCGGTCTGCTCGTCAACAATCTTGATTTTATTGTCATCAATCACATATTCCACATCTTTCTCAAACAGCGCGTAGGCTTTCAGCAGCTGATTGACGGTGTGTACACGCTCTGCCTTGACCGCATAGTTCTGCATAAGGTCATCTTTTTTCTGCTGACGGTCGGCGGGTGAAAGCGTCGCGTCGCCCTCGACTTCCGATAGCTGGGCGGCAATGTCGGGGAGCACGAAAAATTGCGGATCCTGACTTCTGCCGGTCAGTTCGTCAATACCTTTGTCGGTAAGCTCTACAGAGCGGTTTTTCTCGTCAATCACGAAATAAAGCGGCTCGACAGCCTTTGGCATCTCGCGACCGTTGTCCTGGAGATAATATCCTTCCGTCTCGAGAAGAAGCGGTTTTATGCCTTCGGTAGAAAGATACTTGATCAATGCTCCATATTTGGGCAGACCTTTGTAAGCGCGGAAAAGCTGCAGGGCACCCTCTTTTCTGACTTCCTTGTCGGGACTTGCGATTTTTTCCTTAGCCTCTACCAGGAGTTTAGCCACGAGCTTGCGCTGAGCCTCAAATACCTTCTCTACATTATATTTATATTCATTAAACAGCTGGTCTTCGCCTTTCGGTACCGGACCGGAAATGATAAGCGGTGTACGGGCATCGTCGATAAGCACCGAGTCAACCTCGTCGACAATAGCGTAGTAATGCTTGCGCTGCACCATATCCTGAGGCGACATCGCCATATTGTCGCGGAGGTAGTCGAAACCGAATTCATTATTTGTACCGAATGTGATGTCGCAGGCGTATGCCCTGCGGCGCGCCGCAGAGTTAGGCTGATGTTTGTCGATGCAGTCTACCGTCTGACCGTGGAACATGTACAGCGGACCCATCCACTCCGAGTCACGTTTCGACAGATAGTCGTTGACAGTCACTACATGAACGCCTCTTCCTGTAAGCGAGCGCAGGAACACCGGGAGGGTCGCCACGAGGGTTTTTCCTTCACCGGTTGCCATCTCCGCAATCTTGCCCTGATGTAGCACGATACCGCCTATGAGCTGTACATCGTAGTGTACCATGTCCCATTTTATTTCGTTGCCTCCGGCTATCCAGTGGTTTTTATATATCGCCTTGTCGCCCTCGATAGTCACGAAATCCTTGCCTGCGGCGGCAAGGTCACGGTCCATCTGGGTGGCGGTCACCTCTACGGTCTCATTGGCTGCAAAACGCGCAGCGGTCTCGCGCATGGCGGCAAACACGGTAGGAAGCGCACGGTCAAGTTCAGTCTCGTATATATCGAGGATATTTTTCTCGCGGGCATCGATATCATCCCATAGGGGCTGACGCTCGTCAAAGGGCAGGTCGTCTATTTTTGACTTTATCTCTGCGATTGCGGTGGTATCTGCCTCGGTTGCCTTGGCAAATTCCTTTTTGATATTGGTTATGGTATCGCGCAGCTCGTCGTTGGTAAGCTCTTTCATTTTCGGACCGAGAGCGTTTATCTGGTCGACGATAGGCTGGATTTCCTTAAGGTCGCGCTGCGATTTGTTTCCAAACAGCTTGTTAAGAATTGATGTAAATGACATGTATTGTAATGTTTAAATTAGCAAAATAATTTGTGAGAAAAAATAAACAGGCTGTGCCCTTGTACGGAATCGGGTCCGTGGTTATTTCTTTTCAAGACGCAGGGGCGGAAATTCAGCCGCGTTGGGCGACCTTATGCGTAGCAATCGTGCTACGGTTGGTGCGATTGACCGGGCGTCGGTTTCAACGCTGATGTGTTGGGGTTTAAGGTCGGGAGACAAGAGGAATACCGGGGCGGTCATGGTGCCGGTACGCATGGTCGAACGGCGTTCTTTTTTGCTTACCGGGTCGGTTTCCACGATTTCCCATCCGGGGTTCACCTCTATCATGATGTCGCCGGCATAGTCGACATGGGTGTTGCGCTTGATGGCATCGGCGTTTACCCCGGCGCGACCGGCAAGTATGTCATCGATGGTCCATACACGGCTTACGGCACTCATCCTTACAAGGAAATCGGCAGCTTCGGCGCGCACGGTCTTCAGGTCGAGATCATGCTCTTTTATCAGCACATGATTGAGAAACATCTGCCCGTTGTAGTAGCCTGACACCCACTCTCCGTTGCCATACTTCGCCATGAGATACACGTTGAGCAGCGAGATTGCCTGACGCGGGGAAAATTCCCCGTCGGGAATGCCCCATTTTTCATCGTCACGCTTGTTGTTCTGCACAGGAGGGGTCCCGGCAATCATTATAAATGTTTTGTCAAGACCCACATTTGTGTCTATCTCCTTCAGCAGACGGGCAAGCTCCGAGTCGAGCCTGATGTAGCTGTCCATCGTCTCGATGCGGCTGTCGGCATCTTTCGCTGCAGCAAACGGAGCCAGCGTATAGCCGATGCTGAGCATGTCCATGGCATTGCCGTTGCCGAGGCGCAGCCCATTGAGGTAATCGGATGCTATGTCGGTCAGCTCCGTGTTGACGGGGGCCGATGTCTTGTAGTTGCGGAAACGGTCTATGTCGTTGCGCTGAAACAGGTGACGGAACGGGTAATACTTCTTATAGGCAGGCAGGTCGGGATATTTCTCCGGTGCCATGAGGGGTCGCCACGTAAGGGTATCGAGCCTTGTGGAAAGCGGCCGGGAATAGTTGCGCGACTGCATCACGGGCGGCACATCCTTATAGTAGGTCGTGGTAGCCCATTTGCCGGTCACGTCATTAATCCAGAATGCACTGTTGCCGGCGTGTCCGGCAAGTATGATAGACTGTGGAGCCGATGTCGCGACTGAGTACACATTTCCGAGACCGCCCCCGTCAATGCGCACTTCGTCAGATAAGGTGCTTACCTTTATGGCTTTCGGGGAATAGGTCTCGTCGGTATAGTTGCCTATCTTAGTTGGGTCAAGGACAATAGGATAACTTATGCGTTTCTCCGTGTCATATACCATCGCGGCGGGAATACCGTTGATTGCAGGCGAGCTGCCGGTGTATATCATCGCTGTGGCAGCTGCCACGTCGACCGCCGTGCCGTAGTTGACATCTTCAAACATCACTCCGTCACGCATTATGCGCTTGAAGCCGTCTTCACCGAAATAACCTTTCAGCAGGTCAAGGTAATCTTCGCGCAGTCCGTCGATCATTATGCCCACGACAAGACGCGGACGAGGCGACGGAGCCTGAGCGACAACGGTGAAGGTGACCATCGACGCTACCAGTGCCGTGATAAGACGTGTTGTTATACAGAAATCGTTTTTTCGACGCATAGTGTAATGTATAAATATCGTATTGTCAACAAGATATCAGCTATAATAAACGGGATAAAGGCGGGATTGCCTGCCTGACCCAACCAACTCCACATGACAATTAACAATATTAACGCTGCAAAGTTAATAATTCCGTATAATTTTACCAACGTGTCGCACTTTTTTATATAAATACATATCGGCACGATAAGACAAAAAGGATTGAGCCACACAAGAAGCCAGTTGGGCGATGTCGCTTCATGAACCGACACGAATACCAGGAAGGTGAGCAACAATCCGCATAGCCCGTAGACCAGGAATAGCACGGCATCGACCCAACGGGTCACTTTTTTCCGTCGTATGTCGCGTATCGCAATTAATGCGGTAAATGCAAGGACAAGACATCCGGCGGCAATGGGGGTGAGATACCACGGTGTCTCAGGTAGAGGGCCGCCATCCTCCCGGGCATCCAGTATCACCTGCGTGTCTTTTACCACAGGACGACCCTTGACGGTGGCGGTTTCCATCATTTCCTTCAGTATCAGGGGCGCAAACGCTTTCTCACGGTCTGTGACAGGATAGTCTATCCCGCTGCCGAGAGCGAGGTCTATGCCAAATTGATACCACGGGTAGTTGACATGATAGTGACGCATTATCCGGCGAAACGATGTCAATGAGTCATATCCGGCGGGGGCGTCGAGGGCTATCGTGTCGCCTATGGCTTTCTCAATCATGGAGAGTGGGCGTGTAGAGCAGTTGTCTTTAACGTAATTGTAACGGTACGTGCGGTTTTCGGGCAATGTATTGGTCTGCAGCATCGCAAGCAGTTTCCAAGCCTCGTCGGGCGACAGGTTGAGCGGCTGTTCGGTTATGCTTCTGCCCGTGCGCCGGTATTCCTCGATAAAATATCGGAAAGGGTAAGCGGTCACCATGTAATCAGTCTCACCTTTTACGAAACGGTAGACGAAATTGGGCGCATTAAAGTCAAATGTGCCGTAGTTAACCGCAAGATCCATAGGGGGCAATTTCACGCGGAGTGCCGTGTGTCCGCATAATTCGTAGATGTCGGCTCCCGGCGAACAGGTGATGAGGCTGATTTCCGGTGTCCCGAGAGAGTCAGGATGCTCCTCTCCAAGGAGTTCTGCGGGCATATATAGCAAACTGACAAGAAACAGCAGTGTCGCAATAAATTTCTTCATGTAATAATCCTAAAACGCTTACAAGGTTACAAAGATAGCTAAACTATGACGATTTTTGCTGCCACAGGCAGTTAATTTTTGTAGTTAAGATTATAATGTGTAAATTTGAACTTGTTTTTGATGTATTTTTGCCAATACGATATATTTTGCCTTTATGAGGAATAAAAGTTTGAAATCATATTTTTCCGCCATATTGCTGTCATCGGTGTTTACCGCATCGGCAGTCACGCTTGAAGAAGCCAGGGAGATGTACCGCGCCGGTGATTTTGCGGGTGCGCTTCCGGTGTTTCTTGATACATATAAGTCAAAGCCGAAAGATGCGGCGCTCAATCAGTGGATAGGGGTCTGTCTTATTCAGGAGGGTCGTCCCGACGAGGCTGTGAAATATCTAAAGTTCGCTCATGAGAAGGGTGTGGCGGAGGCTCCCCGATACCTTGCTGAACTCGCTTTTTATGATTACGATTTTGACAAGGCTGAAGATTATATAGCGCGCTATGAGAAAAGTCTTAAGAAGTCGCGCAAGCCTCTTCCGGAGGACATGGAGGCGTTGCAGGCTCGTGTCGACCTTGCGCGCAATATGCTCGACCGAGTGGAGAAAATCGTGATTATCGACAGTATCGCTGTCGACCGCGATGAATTTTTCAAGGCTTATAGGCTTTCGCCTGAAAGCGGCTCGGTCAATGATGCCGGTGTATTGCCTCCGGGGTTTGAAGCAGCTGTGCCCGCTACTGTGTACATGCCCGAGACGCGCTCGTTCATGGCATGGGCGGCTCCTGATTCGATGGAAAATTATGTGCTTGTGGGCGCCAATCAGCTGTTTGACGGTTCTTGGGAAAACCCTCATCCTCTTGGAGACGCGCTTTCTTTGAATGGCGATAGCAATTACCCGTTCATGATGTCTGACGGCATCACGCTTTATTATGCCAATGACGGCGAGGAGTCGCTTGGCGGATACGACATCTTCATAAGTCGCAAGGATGAGACCGATTTCCTTCAACCTCAGAACATAGGCATGCCGTATAATTCGCCTTACGACGATTATCTTCTTGCGATAGATGAGGTGACCGGTGTAGGATGGTGGGCAACCGACCGTAATCAGCTTGGCGACTATATCACCATATATAAGTTTATCCCTTCCGACTTGCGCAACAATTATCCTGCCGACACTCCGGGGCTTGCCGATAAAGCGCGTATCACAAGCTATCGCTCGACGTGGGAGGAGGGTGCCGACTACAGCGAGCTTCTTGAGACAATAAGAAATATCGACCCTGACCGAAAGGTAAAGAAAGAGGATTTCCGCTTCGCGATGCCGGGTGGACGCGTGTACACCACCTGGGATGATTTCAAGTTACCTCGTGCGCGCCGACTCATGGAAGATTATATGCGCTACAAGGCGACTCTTGACAATGATATTGCCGAGCTTGCATCGTTGCGCGCCCGTTACCGCAAGGGCGACAAGGGACTTAAGGATGCGATTCTTAAACTTGAGAAACGCATCCTCACAGAGCGTGACGACCTCAAGAGCAAAGCAAATGAAATTGTGAAAGCTGAACGATGATAAACCGGTATATCACATATAGATTTAACCTTATAATTAAAAGATACGTATGAGTTTGTTTCTTATCGCCATAGCAGTGCTGATAGGCGGGTATTTTATTTACGGCATGCTGATGGAGCGTGTCATCGGCTGTGACCCGAAACGTCAGATGCCGTGTTATACTAAGCAGGACGGGGTTGACTATCTGCCTCTTCCGACATGGAAAGTGTTTCTGATCCAATTTCTTAATATCGCCGGTCTCGGACCTATCTTCGGCGCTATCATGGGCATCATGTTTGGTCCGGCGGCATTCCTGTGGATTGTGTTCGGCACTATATTCGCCGGGGCGGTTCATGATTTCATGTCGGGCGTTATTTCGATACGCCGCGACGGTGCATCGCTTCCGGAGATTGTCGGCAATGAACTTGGGGTCGGTATAAAGCAGGTGATGAGAGGCTTCTCCCTCCTGCTGATGATGCTTGTAGGCGCCGTGTTCGTACTTACTCCCGCCGACCTTATAGCGAGCATGACGCCCGATTGGATGAATACGCGTTTCTGGATTCTCGCTATATTTGTGTACTATATGCTTGCGACAGTGCTTCCGATTGACAAGCTTATCGGCAATATTTATCCTTTGTTTGGCTTCGCGCTGCTTTTCATGGCGGCAGGCATCATGGGGGTGATGATATTTGGCGATGTCACTATTCCTACCGGTATCAGTGAAGGGTTCTTCAACCGTAATGCCGATGCCGAAGCGATGCCGTTGTTCCCGATGATGTTTGTGTCGATTGCCTGTGGTGCTATTTCCGGTTTCCATGCCACCCAGTCGCCCATGATGGCGCGCTGTCTGAAAAATGAGAAGCTTGCACGACCCGTGTTTTACGGTGCCATGGTAGCTGAGGGACTTGTGGCTTTGATATGGGCGGCTGCGGCTATCGCCTTCACGGGCGGATATGACCGTCTTGCCGAATATCTTGCCGCTAACGGCGGTGCCGGAGGACTCGTTCACGACATTTCTATAAGCTGGCTCGGTACTTTTGGCGGCATACTCGCCATACTTGGAGTAATTGCCGCCCCGATTACCACCGGCGACACCGCTCTCCGCAGCGCGCGACTCATTGCTTCTGATTTCATGCGCTACGACCAGCGCACTATCATGCACCGCCTCGTTGTGTCGATACCTATTTTTGCGGTGACATTTTTTATCATGCAGATTGATTTCAATGTATTGTGGCGTTACTTTGCGTGGTGCAACCAGACTCTTGCCGTGTTTACTCTTTGGGCGATTTCAGTGTATCTCGCCCGTCACGGAAAGACTTACTGGATTACAGTGCTTCCGGCAATGTTCATGACTTGTGTATGCACCACTTATATATTGTTTGCACCGGAGGGACTGCGTCTCGATTATTATGTTTCCCTCGGGGCGGGTCTTCTTGTGGCGTTATGTGCCGGTGTGCTGTTTATGCGTAAAATGGTTTTCGCCAAGTCATATAATATTGTTGAGGAGTGATTTATGACTGCTGATGACATTATAGATATTACAGAGTCGACCGATTGCTATAACTTCCATAGCCACACCCAGTTTTGCGACGGGCGTGTGTCTATGGAAGTGATGGTTGTCGCCGCCATAAATGCCGGAATGAAGCATTGGGGATTCTCTCCTCATTCACCGGTTCCCTTTGAATCGCCGTGCAATATGCTGGAGACCGATGTCAAGCCTTATCTTGATGAGGTGGAGCGCCTAAAAGGAGTGTACGGCGACCGTATAAATCTGTATTCGTCGATGGAAATTGACTATCTTGGCGATCAATGGTGTGCGTCGATGCCTTATTTTCAGTCTATGCCTCTCGATTATCGCATTGGCTCCGTGCATTTTGTTCCGTCGGATGAAGGATATGTGGATGTCGACGGCAGTTTTGAGTCGTTTAAGGGAAAGATGGCGCGGTATTTCGATAATGATATCCGTCATGTGGTGGAACTCTTTTACCGGCAGTCGATTGCCATGGTAGAGACGGGAGGTTTCGACATCATCGGTCATCTTGACAAGATTGGTCATAACGCATCGCTGTTCTGTCCCGGAATCGAGGACGAGAAATGGTATCGTGAACTTGCTTATGCCCTTATCGACCTCGTGATAGAGAAAGGGCTTCTTGTCGAGATAAATACCAAAACCTTTGAGTCGGCCCATCGGTTTTTCCCGGAGTTGCGCTACTGGGACCGCATTGTCGGGTCGGCGCGGGGCATCGTGGTCAATAGTGACGCCCATTATCCCGACAGGGTTAATCTTGGCAGGGATGCCGCCTTGTCGCGTCTTGAATCATGTAAATTTCAATATCAATCCTAAAGAGTTACTATGCCGGTAAGAGTGCCTGTGTCTCTCCCTGCGGTTGAGACACTTAGAGAAGAAAATATATTTGTAATCGATGAGCAGCGCGCCTCGTCGCAGGATATACGCCCACTGCGTATAGGAATATTGAATCTTATGCCGCTTAAAATCATGACCGAAACCGACCTGCTGCGGCTTATCTCCAACACGCCGCTGCAGATTGAGCTTGATCTCATTGATACGGCATCGCATGTGTCACGCAACACTCCCCGCGAGCATGTCGAAGAGTTTTATAAGACATTTGAAGATATACGTCAACAAAATTACGACGGGTTCATAATCACGGGTGCTCCCGTGGAAAAGGTCGATTTTGAGGAGGTTGACTATTGGCAGGAGCTTTGCGAGATATTTGACTGGGCGCGCACCCATGTCACTTCCACATTATATATATGTTGGGCGGCGTTTGCCGGATTGTATCATCATTACGGTGTGCCGAAGCATGTCATTGACCGGAAGATTTCCGGAGTGTTCCCTCATCATATCAGCGACCCGAAAAATCCTATATTCCGTGGATTTGACGATGAGTTTTATGTGCCCCACAGCCGGTTTAGCGAAGTGCGACGCGAGGAGATTGAGCGTGTCGACGGGCTTGACATAATTGCTGAAAGCGATGAAAGCGGTGTGTATATGGTGATGGCTCGCAACGGCAGGGAATTTTTCATCACGGGACACTCGGAATATTCACCCGGCACACTCGACTTTGAGTATCGCCGCGACCTTGAAAAGGGCATGAATCCACATGTACCCGTTCATTATTACGTCGACGATGACCCTGCAAAAGGTCCCATCGTGCGCTGGCGCTCCCACGCCAACCTCCTCTTCAGCAACTGGCTCAACTACTTCGTCTATCAGGAAACGCCCTACGACATCCGCGACATCCATGTATGATGGAGTTGTCAGTCGTCAGAGTTCAGTTTTCAGATGTAGCGCGTAGCTGTATGGGCTACCAGAATGCCGTCCCACATCGCGTAGCTGTAGGGTCTGCTGGAATGCCCTATATTGCGTAGCTGTAGGGGCGCCTGGGAGGGCGCCCGTCCCGGTCATCAGTTGTTTTCTGTACTCTCGGAGTACTCCGAGAGGTCGCTAAAGTCCTTAGAGACCTTAGAGCCCCTAACGACCTTAACGCCACCTCTCCCAAGTCTGGCGCATTCCCTGGAAGACGGCCCGCATGCTCGTAAGTTGTTGCCCGCCAGGGCATCATCAAAATTTAGCCGTGGGTTGAGCGCAGCGATACCCACGGAAAGCAAGCAAAAAGAGAATGTTTCCCGCCAGGGAATCATCTCGGAGCCATTATTTTTTCATTCCGGACAATATGAGATAATCAACTTGACTGCTTATATATGTGAAATAAAGAAGGGGAGCATCGTGCATGATGCTCCCCGTGACTTACTATTGCAACTCGATAAAGGTTTAACGTATCGCAATTTTCATGTCGCCAACGAGATAGATGCCCGGAGCAAGAGTGTTGAGGTCGTCGCGGGTAGCCGAGCGCATGATGAGTTTGCCGTCAACCGTGTACACATCCTTCTTGTCGGCTGGAGAGGTGTACACCACGTCGTCGAGGCTTGAAAGCCCGCTTATCAGACACACGCCCTTGACTCCGCTTCCGTCATTTGCAGTCGCGGTGATTACCGCAGTGCCGGGAGCCACAATGTCGACCACGCCGTCGGTGCTGACTGTCGCCACGCTTTCATTGCTGCTGCTCCATGTCACTGTCTTGTCATCGGCATTTTCCGGCAATACGGTAGCGGTGAGATTAATCCTGTCGCCCGTCTTCGCATTGTCGACAATCATTGGGTCGATGGTGATCGAGCTTACCGCAACGGGTGTAGGCTCGGCATCATGAACATAGACAGGAATAGAGCTTCCCCATTCCGCAATTTCCGATTTTACGCTGATAGAAGTGAGACCTTTCGAGATGCCGGTCACAGATCCATGTTCGTTGACTGTCGCTATCTCTTCATTGGCTGATGTCCATACAAGTGGCGCATCTGCGGCAGTTTCGGGTTGTATTACAGCGGCTATCTGTTGTATGGCTCCAATTTCAATGGGGATGGCTGGCGTAACTACCGCAGGTATACGCGTGAGATCTACAGTGGGGATTTCCGGCAGATTAGGATTGTCGAGCGCATCGTAGATAAATATGTTTGTAATATATACTAAACCTTCGCTTGCGCCGAATAATAAATCGATTTCCTGAATAGTTTGAGATTCACCGGTGGTTATCTCTTTTGTAACGCGTTGCCATTTATCAGGGATGTTAAATGGAATGGTCGTGTTGACTCCATCGCTTCCGATGGTAAAGATGTATTGTTTGTGTTCCGACGGTGTTCCCATTACATCAAAGGTCATATAATAGGTTTTATTCGGTCTTAGTTGTGTCTGTTGCCATGTTAGAAACAGAGGGACACGTGCGTCATAAGCTGCATTCTCTGCGGCTCTGGGTTTCATTGCCAGGTAGACCTGACCATCTATGGTTAATTGTGTCGAATATTCAAACTGCCCGTTAGGATATGCAATGTTTCTACTTGTGCCAAAGAATGTTGCTATAATGCCTTCATTTATTTCCTCCGGCGTTGTGATTTCCCATTCTATATCCTTGAACCAGATGGTAGCTGCTTCCGGTAATGTGCCGAAATTAATACAAATCACGTCACAGTCATCGGCTTCGGCAGGAACAGTCCCTGTCCATTCATACTCTATCCATTCGTTAGCTTTAGTTGTGAACTGATACCCTAAATAGTTCCAATGTACATAGTTGCCGAGTGCATCGCGGTGCGCCTGAATGTTGCATTCGCGCGAGTCGGTGCATTTTACCATAGTTTTAAATCTAACAAATGTTCCTGCCGGAATTTTCTGTAATGCTTTTATGCCGAACTGTGCATTCCACATATTTTCCGACCCGGCACTAATATCTACTTTGAATGTATTGCCATCCATCTGGGCGTGTGTTATTTCACCGCCCATACCGCTAAAGAAACATGATACGTCATCGGTCGAGCCATCGCCATTGGTAATCAGCGAAATTCCCTCTGCACGTGTGTGCTGCGCCATGATGCAAGAAAATAGCATCACAAACGCCATAAGTGTAAGTTTTTTCATGTGAATTAATAATTGATTATTTATAAAATTAATTATATCCTTATAAGATTAGGCAAAAATAAGCAAAACAGCAATAAATTACCCCCCCCAATGTTAATAATACTTAAATCGAGCAAAAATGCAGTATAAGGTGTCTCAATCGTGGATGAAAAGCAAAAGAATCCCCGGCAGTGTGCGGGCTGCTGGAATGCCGCCCGCGGTGTGGCGGCGACGTTGCCCGGCAGGGCATCATCTGCGTTTAGCCGGGTGGTTGAGTGCAGCGAAACCCCCGGAAAGGAATCAACAGCGCCGATGTTTCCGCAAGGAATCATCTCGGAGCCACGATATGATTCCATCCTCGAAAAAATAATTTTAAAATTTATATCAAAATAGTTGGATTTGTTAATAAAAGTTGCTAAATTGCAACCAAATAAAATCTTAACCTTAACAAATCAAAATTATGAAGTACAGAGCTACATTTTTAACAGTAGCTATCAGTATCTATGTTGCATCCTACTATGTCAATGATGAACTGGCAGAGAATGTGAAATTTATAAAATAGACCTGTTATGAATAGATACCTTAAACTTTTACTGAGCATTCTCGCTTTGCAGTCCTTTGCTTTGCGGGGAAATGCTGGAATAGTCGGTTTTGATGCCGTTACCTCTGACTATGGGCAGCTTGAAAGCGTGATAGGCGACAGGTTGCTTGAAATTGACTCGCTCACTGTAACCGGACCGATTAACGAAGCTGACTTGGCGACGATGAAGAAGAGTATCGCTGACGGTCGATTGTCGGTGCTGAATTTGGAAATGGCTGATATTGAATATGACGGAATCCCTTCTGCTGCTTTTAAATATGCTGTCGGATTAAGGCATGTGATGCTGCCGCGTAATCTAAGGGCAATAGATAATAACGCTTTTCAAGGTTGTGCCAATCTGACAAGTGTTGACATGGCTAATAAAATGAGCGTCATAATGGCAAGTGCATTTGAGGATTGCAAGTCGCTTACATCAATTCATCTTAATGACGGCTTGCAGGTTATAGCGGAATATGCGTTTCTTAATTGCTCTCTTGATTCTATTGTTATCCCGCCGACTGTCAAGAAAATAGGCGACCAGTCATTGTCGGGCAATAAGCTGAAAAAACTATATCTGATGCCCAAAGTGGCTCCTAAAGGAGTTAATTACAGTGTTAATTGCATGGATTGTGACATCGACATATTTTGCGGCTCTACACCTCCCGACGTTGAGACATATATACCCGTAGGTTCTAAAGAGAGCTACCGCATGACTGATGGCTGGGACTATTTGACTAATTGCACGGAGACTGATTGTTTCCCGCTTGAACCGGTTAGGACGCAGCCGTTTGAAGCTGTGACTACCGCAGTGGGACAACTTGGCGAACTCCTTTCTGAAACCGGCTATGCTATCGACTCGCTCGTAGTGAGGGGTCCCGTCAATGAAGCTGATATTCTTGCCGTCAACGAAGCTGTCGCTGAGGCTTATATTAAAGTTGTTGACATGAAGGATGCCAAGGTGAAAGATGGAATAATTCCACATGACGCGTTCGTCCCATACAATAACGCGAATAGGTCGTATCGCGAACCTAATTTGCGCAGGATAATTCTCCCTGAAGATATAGTGGAGATAGGGGAAAATGCGTTTAATCGCTGCACCGCTGAAATAATCAATCTTCCTAAGAGCGTGATTAAAATGGGTGTCGATGCATTTAGCGGCAGCAATGTAATGTTTGACCGGCTTGTGATTCCCGATGGTGTCACCGAGATACCTAAAGGCTGTTTTAGTGAATGTCAGGGAATCAAAGAGATAATACTGCCACCGACATTGCAGAAAATAGGCGCCGGTGCTTTTTCATGGACCGGTATAAAAGAGATTGAACTTCCGTCAGATATCACAGAAATTTCCGATGCCTTATTTAAAGGAAGCTTATTGGAAAACATTACTTTGCCTCAATCAGTTGTGTCAATAGGCGATGAAGCGTTCTATGATTCTAATTTGCAGAGAATTGTGCTTCACGACGGAATAAAGTATGTGGGGAAAAGCGCTTTTTACAACAATAAGCTTGAAGAGATAATATTTCCTGACACACAGGTTGAGTTTGGTGAAAATGTATTTTATGAATGTAACAATCTGAAAAGAGTGATTCTTCCCGATTGGATGACGGTCATTCCGGGTGGCATGTTTAGCTTTTGTCATGGATTGGAGGATGTTATATTCCCTGACGGATTAAAAGAAATTTCCGCCACTGCGTTCTGGGGTTCGCCATTAAAGGAAATCAACCTGCAAGAAGGGCTGGAAACAATAGGCAATCTATCATTTTCTTTAGGTAATTTCGAGTCAATAACTTTGCCGGCATCGGTGAAAAGTATAGGAAGCGGCGCTTTTAACTCAGCCAAACCGGTTAAGTATATATGGTCAATGGCGGTAGAGCCTCCGAAATGTGACAGATGGAATTATCCCAAAATTTTTGCTTCCGATATTCCTGTCTATGTTCCGGTCGGATCGGGGGAGAAGTATAGGGTAGCAGAGAACTGGGGATATTTCAAAAACTTTATCGAGGTCGATGACTTCTCGACTGTAGGTATCGACAACGTGACATGTACGGATGATGCTGAGCTGCCTGTCGAGGTCTACACGGTTGCCGGGCGCCGCGTGTACGCCGGTCAGATTAGCCACGCAGAGCTTCCTGCCGGAATCTACATAGTGAAATCTCCCGCCGGCTCATATAAAATTATTCGTTAACCTGCCGGAAAACGTCTCCTGGAAGCGCCCCCGTCGCTAAAGACCTTAGAGTCCTTAGACACCTTAGAATCCCTAACGACCTTAACGCCACCTCTCACGAGCCATGCGCTCGTGGTGGTGTGGCGGCGACGTTGCCCGACAGGGCATCATCCGCGTTTAGCCGGGTGGTTGAGCGCAGCGAAACCCCCGGAAAGGAATCAACAGCGCCGATGTTTCCGCAAGGAATCATCTCGGAGTCACTTGATGATTCCTGAATGTGGAAACTTGGATATACGGTTTTGTGGATTAACGAAAATTTGCTAACTTTGCGCTTTCTTTTTTCAATCTATAAAAACTGTTAAACTTTATCATCGTTTGAGATGAATCTTTCAGGTACAATTGACTTTCGCCCGAAATTGATTTCGGCGTTGCGTCACTATTCAATGAGTCGTTTTAAAGACGACCTTATTGCGGGTATTGTAGTCGGTATTGTAGCGCTTCCGCTTGCCATTGCATTTGGTATCGCGTCGGGCGTGAGTCCGACAGTGGGGTTGATTACTGCGATAATCGGTGGTTTCCTTGTCTCGGCATGCGGAGGTAATTCCGTGCAGATTGGCGGTCCTACCGGTGCTTTCATCGTGATTGTGTACAGTATCATCCAGAATTACGGATTGCAGGGGTTGGCGATAGCCACATTGATGGCGGGATTGATACTTATACTTTTGGGACTGTTTCATCTTGGCACGGTCATCAAGTTTATACCATATCCTATCGTGGTGGGATTCACAAGCGGTATCGCCCTCACGATTTTTTCCACACAGATAAATGATTTCTTTGGACTCGGACTTAAGGATGTGCCGAGTGACTTCCTTTCCAAATGGGGCGTCTTTATCTCTAATTTCGGTAACATCGACCTTCCGACCCTTGGTGTAGGCGTGGTGTCGTTGCTGATTATCATCCTTACTCCGAAAATCTCCAAGAAACTTCCCGGCTCACTTATCGCCATCATAATAGTCACGGCACTCGTGTATTTCATGAAAGAAGCTATACCGGGCATGAACGTGGAGACTATCGGCGACCGCTTCGGCAATCTTCCTACCGACATTCCTCAGCCCCAGGGCTTTGAGTTGTCAATGAACACGATTAATATTCTCCTTCCTTCGGCATTTACAATCGCGATACTTTGTGCCATCGAGTCGTTGCTGTCGGCAACGGTCGCAGATGGTGTCACAGGGTCGCACACCAACAGCAACACCGAGCTGATAGGGCAGGGAATAGCTAATGTCGTGGTTCCGTTTTTCGGCGGAATACCGGTCACGGGTGCTATCGCGCGTACGATGACCAATATTACCAACGGCGGTCGTACACCGGTTGCCGGTATCATCCACACAGTTGTGCTGCTGATGATATTCCTGTTTCTGATGCCGCTTATCAACCTTGTCCCCATGAGCTGCCTTGCCGCAGTGCTGATTGTGGTGTCATATAATATGAGCGGATGGCGTACGGTCGTAGGCATCTTCAAGGCGCCGAAGAGCGATGTGTCGGTACTTATAGTAACATTCCTCCTCACCGTAATCTTCGACCTGACAATCGCAATCGAGATAGGATTGCTGCTTGCCGTGATACTTTTCTTGCGCCGTGTCATGGAGAATACCGAAATCAAGGTATATTCCGAGCAGCTCGATGTGGCTGAAGGCACTGAGGCTACCCAACATGAGGTGCTTGATGTGGCTCCCGGCGTAAGTGTGTATGAGATTGACGGTCCGTTTTTCTTCGGTGTCGCCACTAAGTTTGACGAGATGATGAGGTCCACGCTCGGAGCGAAGCCGGTTGTGCGCATCATCCGTATGCGCAAAGTGCCGTTTATTGACGCTACAGCTGTACATAATCTCGAACTGCTGATAAAATCATCGCAAAGCGAGGGCATACATATAGTATTGTCAGGAGTCAACCCGCAGGTGCGTCAGACCTTGATCAAGGCAGGTGTCGACCGGCTTGTCGGAAATGACCATATATGCGACCATATAACCCGTGCGGTGGTGATGGCTAACAAGATAGCCGACTCTTATCGTGCGGAAGTCAACCATCGGACAAATATGTAAAGTGTTAAAAGCCAGGTTAAAATAGTGTAACATATAAATTGCTGTTATCCTGAGTTTGACAATCTGACTGTAACACATGGATATGCAGACGGTTGCTGTGATAGCGATATAGCTATAGGCATCCGTCTGCTTTTTTTGCCTTACTGTAATGCTTTTGCGCGAGGGGCTTTTCCGTCAGAGAAAACATTAAATATTTTATCTGATGTAGAATAATCTGCTCACAAAGAGCGTCTAATCCAAAATTTATTTATACATTTGCCGCATCCGATGGAAGAGACATGCCGTTGGATAAGAAAAGTGTCAAGCTTTCTTTCTCAGCAAGACGAATCGCCAATTCAATAACAGACTGAGATTGAGTGAGATTAGACGCTCTTTCTGTTTTTGTCGCATCTATACTGCGGCCATTGTTGCCGTATATTAGCATAGACAAATCCAGAGGGGCAGTTTATTCTACCCTCTTATATCATTCAGTCTGTAGGCTTTGGCGAGCCTGTCTTGCTATGATAGAGGTGCGATGAATTCCCCTCTTTTCTTTTACCCAAACTTAAACGCCGAATTAGGGAGTCAGGAGGCACGAAATCACCAAATGAATCAATCGATAAATCTGTTTGGTCTCACATCACCGCAGATGCAGATTCTTTTCAGCCTCGAATACTATATGGCATGTCTTGATGCTGAGAAAGATGCAAAACTGCTTGATGTCCTGAACCCGTTTTCGGCGGACCATAAAGAAAAGAAAGTATGGGCAGATAAGTTCAACCAAAATGTTACTGCCTTCATGAAAGCGGAGTCATCTGAAGAAACGAACAACACGGTTGTCTCTGACAGTCCTTCTCTGCGTACCATAATTCTGGAAGAAGAAAACAAAACCGAGACATCAACCTGGAAGTACCTCGTTCTTCTGGAGTGCATGGTTTTTTCTCCCTACTATCCGATGTCGGAGGAAGACAGTGAGAAAAAAACATTTAAAGGTCTGTCTATGGGTGATGATTCACGTAAAGAAGCTCTTGGGAACATAGCCGCGTGGCTTGGGATCGAACAGGGAGAGATGAAGCAGATGATGGATGCCTATGAAAATTCCGTAAAGAAGCTGACAGGATACTGGAACAAGGTATTTATCGGGATTGGAGCAGGCGTAGTCGCTGCACTTCTTGCTGTATTAACCTGTGGAGGTTCTATCGCAGCCTTATTTGGAGCTGCCGGGTTACACGGAGCAGCTGCAATTAGCAGTGGGTTAGCAGCTCTCGGTGGTGGAGCTATCGCGGCTGGAGGAATGGGGGTCGCAGGTGGACTTGCCGTCCTAATTGGTGGTGGCGTATTACTGGGTTCAGGTGCCGGAGCTTCTGTTAGTATGCTTTTAGCTTCCACCAATCCTTCAGCTGTCATGAATGAATGTGCCAAGATGTTTGTCGTTCTCAAAGAAATCGTTCTCGGAATGCAACATGACACCAAACGAGCGCAGGAAATACTTGCAGGTGTTATAGATAAGGTGGCCAGTTTGAAAAAAGAGGTCTCCAATCTTAAGGCACAGCAGGAAGCAGACAAGACAAAAATCAAGAATTTGGAAAAGAGCATCAAGTATCTTGAAAAATTCTTGGAAATCGCCTGATGATGAATCCTAAACAATATGGAAATATGGAATCCTTGGCGAAGAATGTCGAGGATTCAATCTCCGTAGTATCGGAAGAAATATCCGAAATCAATCAGGCTGAAGTGTCCGAACAGATTGCATCGCTGACTGACAGGCTATATAGACTTTACGAAAAAGCAGGTATCAACTTTCCTGAGATAGAAGAGATTTCTGTTGCAGAACCCCACTCTCAAATCAAACAGGGTATTCCGGAACAAAAAGTAAGATTTCCCGATGAGTTATCGAAAGAGGATATAGTGATGACATGTATTGCCGGAGGTATTGCTGTGTTGGTTGATTTTCTGGTCGTAAAAATCCCCAAATCGACCAATATCATTCGTAATGGCACTATTATTCATCAAGAAGGTAGTCCGATGACAAGTCTGCTCAGAAATATAGGATTCGGTTCGGATGGCAAAACATCAGCGTGGGTTAAATCATTGGAAAAATTTTTCAAGGTTCCTTTTGATAAATCAATAGTTCCCGGAGAGAAAGGGTTCACTCCTAATTCACATAGATTATATAGTCTTGCTCATGATCCATCACCTTCAGGTTTGCTGTGGGCTATCAAGGACATTTTGACGGGGACTACCAGTTATATAGACAAGTCGGGGTATTTGAAGATGACATCAACAAACTCCTCGTCAGTCATGAGCAAACTGTTCTGCCCAATAATTTGGATCGGGCACATAATCTCTGATATATTCACAAAAGCGGGTGTGCCTATTCCCGGAACTTCTCTGCTGCGGACACTCCAGATTGGATCATTTGGAGAAAAGAAACGTACAATAGGTCAGGTCGTAGAGTATATGTATCTTGGCGGTTTTGAACTCAGGCATTTGGCTACAATGTCAATAGAGAATGCTTGTATCGAACTGATTTTAAGAATATACCATGTATTAACACGAGAGACACTGAATAAATTTGGCGTTCCGATGGCATTAATTGAGGCGAAAAAATCTATGCAAGCCCATCGTCTTTCCAAAATGAGAACGGGTGCTTATGCTATAGCAGCAACAGGTAATCTCGCCAAAATGTCTGCTTATTGTTGGAATCCTCTTGCGCTGAATCTTCCTGTATGGATTGAGCTGCTCCGATCTTCTTTGTTCGAATATCAACTTGGTGAAACTAATAATCTTTATATAGAAGCTGTGAAAAATCGAGAACAGATAAATCGCAATTTTGCGGCTTTAGAAGAACAACTAAAATCACTTTGATTATGAAAAAAATACTTTTTCTTTTCGTTCTTGTCTCTCTTTCGTTTACATCTGTCGCTCGGTCCAATAGGGAACTCGTCGAACAGAATTCTACTCTTGATGTTGCTGACTATTGTTATAATGGGGTTATCAACAACTATTCTATCAAGGGTCAGTTCTATTCACCAACAATAGATCGACAATCCTCTCTTTATTTGACTAATGGTAGTAGAAATTTGTCTGTCGGAATCGGTGGTAGTGTGGCGTTTGACAAAGTAGAGATTCGGGAAATACTTGGGTTGGATGTAATATCTCAATCACCACTCCGGTCTTTTTATAAAGAGTCTTTATCCGGGGATTTTATGGATATAAATATCCCGGAACTCTCTTACGATGGAATATACGCATTGCTTTTCTTTAGGAATGAAAAGGTAATAGGTATATGTTATCTTGCAGACCGAGGGAAATTAATGGGTAATCTTTGGTACATTTATAATACCTCTAAAAATGAAGCTTCTATTATAAGTTACTACGATGAGTATTTTCCGACACATCTAACATTACCTGAAACGATTAATCTTTTCAATGGTGGCATGGAGGGAACATTCCGTGTCTCAAAAATATTTGATGGAGCACTAAGCTGCAGTAAACTTGAAAGTATTGTAATACCTAAAACTATAACTTATGTGGGACCTGATGCTTTCAGCGGGTGTACCATGCTATCGGATATCACAATAGCAGATTGTGACAAGGCATTGAATTTTTCTTCCACATTATCGTCGTCGGGTGTCGAGATTCCCGCCTTCGTTGATTGTCCAATACAAAAGTTGTACATGGGACGAGACCTATATTCAGCAACATTTAAGAATCAGACAAAGCTAAAATCTGTTGTTATAAGTGATTCGGTTACTGACCTGTCTTCGTCTATCTTTTCAAATTGTTCCTCTCTTACAGACTTGACTATTGGACAGTCTGTAAGTTCAATCCGTGAAGATGCATTTCATGGGTGTAGTTCGCTTGAAAACATAGATTTACCTAACGGTTTGACTAAAATTGGTCAACGTGCTTTCGAAGGTTGCAAGTCTCTTAAATCATTAATTCTACCTGAAACTTTAAGAGAGCTTGGCACGAATTCAAATGGTCCGGCAAATCCAAATTACATTTTTTCCGGATGTTATGCACTTGAAGATATGATTTGTTTATATCCAAAAGCAGTAGGTAAACCAATAGTAGAGAAAAACACAACTATTTACACTCTTGACCCTCAGGAATATGGGTGGGGACAACCTTTAGGTTCATTGACACAGACAGAATTCGAATATTCAGGCGAATTGCCAATCCTGAAGTTTTTGCCTCATTATAAAAGTAATATTTCCACATTCTACAACATAGAATATGACGCCGAGTTCGCCAAAGGGGCCGATTGTATAGATGTCGGATACTATAATGCAGCATGTGAAATATCGTTCACGTATAAGAATGGAGCTTTTTCGGAAAAGCGTCGTTTTACATTCAGGATTAACCCGGCATCGCTGACAATAAGGGCTCAATCATGTACAAGAGTATATGGAAAACCAAATCCGCCGATTGAATTGATTTATGAGGGTTTCATGAATAATGAAACAGAATCTGTCCTAACCAGGTCTCCGATAGTGTCTATCGCGGCCTCGGAAGAAAGTAATGTCGGTGAGTATCCAATTACTGTCAATGGGGCTGAGGCTCAGAATTATTCAATTTCTTACGAGCCGGGAGTGTTGACTATTACGCAAGCAGACCAAACTATTGAATGGGCACAGGACTTCTCGAATATCAAAATCGATGATGAAGTAGATTTGATGGCAATAGCCTCATCCGGTCTTGCAATAGAATACACTTCTTCCAATCCTGACGTGGCAATAATTGAAAACGGCAAGGCTAAGTTCCTTGCCGAAGGTGCTACTACAATAACCGCTATCCAAAGAGGCGATGACAATTATAATGAAGCATTGCCCGTGGAAAAGGAGATTACAGTTTCCCCGATTTATGTTGAAACAATCAGCTTGAACATAACAGAGGAGAGTATGGAAGTTGGCATGACGCTACAATTAGAAGCAGTTATTTCCCCGGTGAATGCAACAACCAAAGAGTTAAGATGGGAATCGTCTAATCCGGAAATCGCAAGCATCTCTGAAAACGGATTGGTGTCAGCCTTAGAAGTCGGCACTACCACTATTACAGCATTTGCAACAGATGGATCCGATGTCTCTGCATCTTGTATCATTAATGTAAGCTTGTCAAACGGGATTAATACGATTAATGAAGACGGCTTAAAAATGACAATCGAGGGTAATCAGATAATTCTCGATGCCACAGATGATAATTATAAGATTGATATCTTTAATATTAGCGGTAAGCTTGTTTATCAAGGTAATGACAGAATCATTTCATTACCGAGCGGGATATATATTATGTCAGTTCCCGGTAGGACTTATAAAATTATACTTTGATTGTTAGCCCTAATCGCTTGAGCAGCCCACTCGGTTAAGAGTGGGCTGTTTGGATTTTGGAGAGTAGATGAAAAGCCGTTGTCAATCTTCTTCGGATTAACTTAGCAATTTGCTCTTGACCGTCGAACGTCCCGTAAAGTGTTAAAAGTCAGGTTAAAATAATACATAATTTTGCTATTATTAATAAAAATGCAAGTTGGTACAAAAAAATATTCTAAAAAATGTTGTAGTATTCCGATTTTGTATTAACTTTGCATCGTTTTTGAAGCTAAAAATTGTTTTATTATTAATTCACAAAGAAATGAAAAAGTTAGTTTTATTACTTGCTGTTATGTTCAGCGTATCAATGTTCGCTTGCAAGTCATCTGAGGCTACTGACGCTGCCGCTGATTCTGCAGTTGTTGTAGAGGAAGAAGTTGTAGCTGTAGAAGAAGTTGCTCCTGCTGATTCAGTAGTTGCTGACTCTGCTGCTGTTGTAGCTGACTCTGCTGCTGTTGTAGCTGAATAATTGATTATTCATACAGCATGAAATAAGCTGACCACTTAGTGATCAGCTTTTTTTGTGTCCGTACATTTCCATTTCGTCTAAGTGCCCGAAGCCGCCGGTAATGATACATAAGGACAGATTGTCAAGAGTGGATGGATTTCCCGTCAGGGAAAATCTCTCTATAGCCGGTGGTTGAGCGAAGCGATACCACCGGAAATGATTGAAAAATAAAATGTTTCCGTCAGGAATCGTCAATTCTACTCCCTGAGGATTCCCTGTCGGGAAACAATGATGGGGGCGCCGGTTGTCCGTGGGTTTCGCTACGCTCAACGCCACGGCTACAAATGGATTATCCCTACGGGAAAATCATGATTTTTTGCCCTCATGCACCGGGCAAGCTTCCACTCAAAGCTACTAACTTAAGGTGCATGGTGCCATAAATCCCCGCAAGGGGATTCATTCTGGTAACTGCGGGTAATGCCGAAGGCATACCCGTGGCTCAAGCGCCTCTCTCCTCGGCTCAACCCGGAGCCGGTTGCATAGGCATCTCATTAGCACATATTTATGTAACCCGTTTCAGGGTTGTGCTGTTCTGGTGGAACCTATATTCCACGGGTGCCCCATCGGGGCTATCCGCGTACCCCTATCTTGTAGCACCCTCTTATGCACTATTTTTACGAAACTATTAAGTAATATAGTTTGTTTTATACAAAAGTATGTTTACTTTTGTGTAAAAACAATATCATGGATCAAATTCAAGGCTCATCGTGCGGCAATATATTTGTCAGGATTTACCGTTTCTATCGTGACGGTTTCCGGTCGATGACCGTAGGCCGCTATCTGTGGCTGATGATTATAATAAAGCTTTTGATCTTGTTTTTTATCTTCAGGCTGTTTTTCTTCCCTGACTTGTTGAAGCGTGACTACGACAATGATGCTGACCGGGCACAGGCTGTCAGAAGCGCGCTGATTGACAATAACCGAAATCAATAATCAACAATAATAAAATCGCTTATGGATGACTTAATTAGTGTAGTAGACTGGTCGCGGTGGCAATTTGCGCTTACCGCGATGTACCACTGGCTGTTTGTCCCGCTCACAATCGGTCTGGCTCTCATCGTGGCAATCATGGAGAGCATTTACGTGAAGACAAAGGCGGTCAAGTGGCTTGCAATGACAAAATTCTGGATGCTGCTTTTCGGTATCAACTTCGCGATAGGCGTGGCTACCGGAATTATCCTGGAATTTGAGTTCGGAACAAACTGGTCAAATTACAGCTGGTTTGTCGGCGACATATTCGGCGCGCCACTTGCCATCGAGGGAATCGTGGCATTCTTTATGGAGTCGACATTTATCGCCGTGATGTTTTTCGGATGGAAGAGGGTCAGCCCCGCATTCCATCTCACCGCGACATGGCTTACCGCTATCGGTACCGCGCTGTCGGCGATGTGGATTCTGATTGCTAACGCGTGGATGCAGCAGCCCGCAGGCATGGAGTTTGACCCGGCACAGATGAGAAATGTGATGGATGATTTCTGGGCGCTGGTGTTCTCCGATACGGCTGTTGCCAAATTTACCCACACAGTTTCGAGCGCATGGGTGGTTGCCGGAGTCTTCGTAATCGGCGTCAGCTGCTGGTTTCTGCTCAAAAAGCGTAATGTAGAGATGGCGATGGACTCTATCAAGATTGCCGGCTGGGTAGGCGGCGCCGGTATTCTCATCACACTTGCCACTGGCGACATGTCGGCTGTCAATGTGGCAAAACATCAGCCCATGAAGCTTGCTGCAATGGAAGGTCTTTATGACGGTAGCCGCGGTCAGGAGCTTGTGGCTGTGGGATTGCTCAATCCTTCAAAAAATGTTGACAATAATGAAGATCCGTATCTATTTCATATAAGCATACCTTACGGACTGTCGTTCCTCGCCACGCATGACCCCCATGCGTTTGTACCCGGTATCAACGACCTTATCAACGGCATTGAAATCAATGAGGCGGGAGACACAGTGAAGACAGTCGGTTACAACGAGCGCATCGCGATAGGCAAGGAGGCTCACGAAGCTCTCCGCGCTTACGATAAGGCGATGGCTGCAGGCGATAAAGCCGCCATGGCGGAAGCTGAAAATGAGCTGCGTTCAAAATATGAATATTTCGGCTACGGCTACTTTGATTCGGCAAACGAGGCGATACCTCCCGTGGCGATGACTTTCTACGCCTTCCGTATCATGGTCATTGCCGGCGGATATCTCCTCCTTTTCTTCGCTATTGCCCTTTTCGCCGCCTATAAGAAACCCTCATGGCTAAAGAATAAGGTGGTCAACTGGATAGGAATGCTGTCGATTGTCGTGGTATGGGTTTGCTCGCAGAGCGGATGGATTACCGCAGAGGTAGGCCGTCAGCCCTGGGTGATTCAGAACCTTATGCCGACACGTGCCGCCATCAGCCACATCAGCGAATCATCGGTGATTGTGACCTTCTGGATGTTTGCGGCTGTATTTACAATACTCCTTGCAGCTGAAATCAGCATCATGCTCACTCAGATACGCAAGCACTCAAAGGAGGATTTATCAACAATATCTAAAGAATAACAGTTATGGCACTTGAACATTTACAGATATACTGGTGGCTGCTCATCTCGGTATTGGGCGCACTGCTTGTGTTCCTCCTGTTTGTCCAGGGCGGTCAATCGATGATACTCTGCACACGCAATCCGCTGGAACGCAATCTTATTATTAATTCGATAGGCAAGAAATGGGAATTGACCTTCACGACTCTTGTTGTGTTTGGCGGCGCGTTTTTCGCGTCATTCCCTCTGTTTTACAGTACAAGTTTCGGAGGTGCCTACTGGTTATGGATGCTTATATTATTTACCTTCGTGGGGCAGGCAGTGAGCTTCCAGTATCGCCGCAAGGCGGGCAACCTATATGGCACCTCCTTCTACGATTGGCTGTTGATGATCAACGGTGTGCTTGGCTGTTTCTTGCTCGGTGTTGCCGTATCGATGTTTTTCTTCGGTGCCGAGTTTAGCGTAAGGATGGGTAACATACTTGACGCCGGTGCGCCTGTGATATCACAATGGGCGCCCACTCACGGATTTGAGGCGATATTCTGCTGGAAAAACTGGATTCTCGGAATTGCCGTGGTGTTTCTTGCACGGATGCAGGCAGCGCTTTATTTCATGAACAATGTGGGCGACGACGAGCATTTCTTCAATCTCAACAAGCGGCGTGTGCTTGTCAACGGTGTCATCTTCGTGGTGTTCTTCCTCATTTTCGTGGGAATGCTCCTGATGACTGACGGCTACCGCACCACAGGACCTCACAGCTTCCTGCTTGAGCCCAACCGCTATCTTGTCAACTTCATAGAGATGTGGTGGTGTCTTGTCATCTTCCTTGTGGGTGTGGTGATGGTGCTTTATGCCGTGTTCCGTTCAAGTGTGTCGGAGCATTACACCAAGGGTATATGGTGGTCGGGTATAGGCACGGTGCTTGTAGTGCTTGCGCTATTCTTTGTCGCCGGCTATAATGACACTCCCTATTATCCGTCGCTTACCGACCCGTCAAGCTCATTAACCATCCAGAACAGTTCTTCGACCTATTTCACCCTGAAGGTGATGAGCTTCGTGTCGATATTGATACCTGTCGTGGTCGGCTATATCGCGTATGTGTGGTACAAGATGGACCGTGGACAGTTTACCCCTAAAGAGATGGAAAACGACAGTCACTCCTACTGATAGGACACTTAGGATAAAATAGTATTTCAGATTGTCACCCATAATCCTTACCTTTGTGGAAAACAAAAGGATTATGGGTGATACTTTTTATACGCTTGAGGCTCCTGCGGAGGGATGGTACAAGGAGAAGATGAGTAAATTTCTCGCTTTTGCCGTGCCGGTCGACACTGTCGCTGCCGCCAAGGAGGTGATTGCTTCTTATCAGAAAAAGTATCATGACGCGCGTCATGTGTGCTGGGCATACATGCTCGGGGCTGCGCGCACAGAATTTCAGTCCAACGACAACGGGGAGCCGTCGGGAACCGCCGGTAAGCCTATTCTGGGGCAAATAAACTCATTTAACCTCACCAATATCGTAATAGTGGTGGTGCGTTATTTCGGAGGCATAAAGCTTGGCACGAGCGGCTTGATTGTGGCTTACCGCGAGGCGGCGCGCGAGGCGATTACGGCAGGCACTATTATCGAATGTCACGAGCAGAGGGTAATTGATTTTACGTTTCCTTATCTTGCCATGAACGATGTGATGAAGGCGGTCAAAGACCCGGAGGTGAGAATCTTGAGCCAGACTTTTGACAATGCCTGCGCGATGACTATAAAAATACGCGCTGACCTTGCCGGGGCAATGACAGCGCGTCTATGTGATATCGACGGTGTAAGTCTCTGCGATTAGTCGATGATGAGCATTGCGTCACCGTAGGCACCGAAACGGTATTTCTCTTTTACAGCGACTTCGTATGCCTTCATTATGAGGTCGTAGCCTCCGAATGCGGCTACCATCATAAGCATAGTCGAGTAGGGCATGTGGAAACCGCTCACCATTGCCGTTGCGACAGTAAAATCGTAGGGTGGGAAGATGAATTTGTTGGTCCAGCCGGAGAAGGTCTTCATGTGGCCTCCCATGCTTACCGCGCTTTCGATGCCGCGAAGCACGGAGGTACCGACAGCACATACCTGCTTGCCTGCATCTTTTGTCGCGTTGACACGCTCTACCAAAGCCTCGCTCACTTCCATTTCCTCGGAGTCCATGCGATGTTTGGTGAGGTCTTCCACATCAATTTCACGGTAATTGCCGAGACCTGAATGTACGGTCAGGAATCCCGATTCGATGCCCTTGATTTCCATGCGCTTGAGCAATTCGCGGCTGAAGTGCATACCTGCCGACGGAGCCACCACCGCGCCTTCCTTCTGGGCAAAGATACACTGGTAACGCTCCGCATCCTCCGGCACAGGCTCGCGCTTTATATAGGGTGGCAGCGGTGTCTGCCCGAGTTTGTAAAGCGCGTCTTTAAACTCTTCGTGGCTTCCGTCGTAAAGGAAGCGGAGGGTTCTGCCGCGCGAGGTAGTGTTGTCGATGACTTCCGCTACCATCGACTCGTCGTCGCCGAAATAAAGCTTGTTGCCGATACGTATTTTACGAGCAGGCTCCACAAGCACATCCCACAATTTGTTTTCTTCGTTTAGTTCGCGCAGCAGAAATACCTCTATCTTTGCGCCGGTCTTTTCCTTATTGCCGTAGAGAAGCGCGGGAAATACTTTTGTGTCGTTGAAGATGAACATGTCACCTTCGTCAAAGTAGTTGATTATTTCCTTGAACTGGCGATGTTCAATCTCGCCTGTAGAGCGGTGCACCACCATGAGGCGTGACTCGTCGCGAACGGGGCAAGGCTCGGTCGCGATCAGCTCTTCGGGAAGTTTGAATTTAAATTGTGAAAGTTTCATAAACGTATATACGGTAATGTTGTTATTGTCAGTTATGGTTGCTATCAGTATCTTCCGGCATTTCTATCGGTGTCTCTCCGATGAGTTTTATCGCATTGTCAACCGACAGGCAGTCGTTGACATGAATGTCGCCGACGCGTGTACGCCGCAGTGATGTCAGGTGGCCTCCCGAGCCGAGGGCATCGCCGATGTCGCGGGCAAGGGCGCGGATATATGTGCCTTTGCTGCACACTACCCTGATAGTGATGCTTTCCTGCGAGAAGTCGAGCAGTTCGATGGTATCGATTACCAGTAGTTTCGGCTTTATTACGACTTCCTTGCCTTTCCTGGCATGTTCGTAGGCCCGCACTCCGTCGACTTTACACGCCGAGAATGAGGGGGGTATCTGAGAGATAGGACCGGTAAATTTTTTCAGGGTCTCTTCGACCAGCTCTTTTGTGATATGACCGGTAGGATAAGTGGCATCAATCTCGGTCTCAAGGTCAAAAGAAGGTGTGGTGGCTCCAAGTGCGATGGTCGCCACATACTCCTTGACATGAGCCTGCAGGGAGTCAATCTGCTTTGTCGCCTTACCTGTGCATATCATCATAACCCCCGAGGCAAGAGGGTCGAGCGTTCCCGCATGACCAACCTTGAGCTTTTTGATTTTCATGCGTCGCAACAGTGCGCCCCTGATGCGCTTCACTGCATCGAACGAGGTCCATCCGAGCGGTTTGTCGATATATAATATTTCTCCGTCAATAAAATTCATTTCCAGTGGTTTACCATACAAGACAGAGGATACCTGCGAGGACGCAGTAAACGGCAAACCATACGAGCTTGCCTTGCTTCACGATGTTGAGCATCCATTTGCAGGCAAGGCAGCCTACTATAAAGGAAGCAAGGAATCCGATGACAAGCGGCAGGGTGCCGACGGCAGGAGCGGCTGCGGCGACTTCATCGGGAAACAGCATGTCTTTAAGGTCGAGCAGCCCCTTGCCGAGGATGGGGATAATGACCATAAGGAATGAGAACTGCGCCACTTTCTCGCGGTTGTCGCCAAGTATTATACCGGTGGCTATAGTTGTGCCGGAGCGTGACAGACCGGGGAGTACCGCAACAGCCTGGGCACAACCGATTATGAAAGCGTCGAGCCATGAGATATCGCGTCCCTGCGGACGGTTGGGGTTCATGATTGCTGCGCGAGTACGGCTGAAATAGGCAAAGCATAGCAGCGCGGCTGTGATTATGAGGCATACACCGACAACGGTAAGGTTGCCTTCAAAAAATTCCTCTACATTTTTCTGGAAAAATACGCCTACGATGGCGACGGGAATACAAGAAAGCAAAATCTTGCACACGGTATAGAAGCGGTTATCGCGCTTTATTGTGAAAAATGACACGAGAAGCGGGTAGAATTCATGCCATAGTATCACGATTGTGCTGAGCACTGTAGCCACATGAAGCATTATGCTGAATTCGAGTGAAGCGTCGGGATCAAGCTGTACACCGAGTATCTGCTTGAAAATTTCAAGATGTCCGCTGCTGCTTATCGGAAGATATTCCGACAAACCTTGAATTATGCCGAGAATAAGGGCGTCAATCCAGTCCATGATGTAAATAATTCGATTGTAGATTAATTAGATATTGTTATTTGCGCGGGCGATATACGATAGCGGCGCCCATGAATATGAACCCGAGAAAAGCGATTGTAGGTCCTACGACAATACGACGGGTAGAGAATATGTCGGGGTTAAATGCCTCCGTGGTGCTGCTGCCTCCGAGCATGAGCAGAAAACCGATGAGTATCGTAAGCCCGGCGATCGCCATCAGTATAAAGTTGATTTTGGTCAGGGCGAAGCGGCTGCGCGGCTCTGTCTCAATTATGTCCCCGGCATTTTTGTCGGTACGTGCATTATTGTTTGGTGCCATATTTGTGTATGATAAAATTTCGGTTATTTAAACATGTCGTCATAGTCGGAACGGAGATATTTGTTTGTTGCAAATAGGGAGGCGATGCTACAGATAGCTATGCCTATCACTATTATCCCGGCAAATACCCACGCCGCTTCTTCCCATGGCAGGGCGGCTGCTATCACCTTGTCGGCGGAATGAAGGTAAAATAGTGCGCCGGCAAGCAGGAGGTCGGCGATTATTGCCGCCACAAGACCACTCAGCATGTTGCTGTTGATTATAGGCCGGCGTATAAATCCTCCGGTCGCGCCTACGAGTTTCATTGTATGAATGAGGAAGCGCCGTGAATATACCGTGAGCCTTACCGTATTGTTAATCAGCGCAAAAGAGATAAACAACAATGCTGCTGCCACGATAGTCAAAATGAGCGCTATTGACTTTATATTGTGGTTTATAGAGTCAACCATGTCGGAGTGTACGCTTATTTCACTTACATAGGGCAGCTTTTTCAAGGGTGCAATCATGCTGTTGATGGAGTCGGTCGAAGCATAACGCGCTTTTACCTTTACCTCCAGTTCGCCTGGGAGCGGATTTATGCCTAATACCTTGACGAGGTCTTCCCCCGTTTCTTCCTGCCATTTTTGGAGGGCGTCTTCCGGGGAGAAATATATGATTCCTGACACGCCCGGTGATGTAGAGAAATGCTTTTTGAGCGAATTTACATTGTTGACAGTTGCCGTGTCGGAAAAAATCACACTGAATCCCATGTTTTCGCGTATCTCCGTCGTGATTGACCGGGCGGCAATGCCGAGCATCGAGATTATGCCGAGCAACAGGAGCACCAGGGCGACGCTTACGGTCGATGTTATCTGTGCGGAAAATGTGGATATGCCTTTTTTACCTTTTTTCTCCATATATGGTGTCAATGAGGTGATAGTTACCTAATGACGTGCAAATTTACAACATAAAAGCCCGCTTGTCAAGAGTTTGGCTATAAAAAATAATTGCGGCGAAATGACAGATGCCTTTTCGTCGCAATTACAGTATTATTAATCAGTCGATTATGCAAATTTTGCCCAATCGGTCTTTCTCATATCACCTTCGGCAGCAAATGTGGTATGGAAAGCGAGCGCGGCATTGAGCGAGTGGGGTGTGTGGCCTCCCTTCGTCATGCGCAGGTAATCCCAAAGAAGTTCCTTATATTCGGGATTGACACAGTTTTCAATGACTGTCTGTGCTTTTTGGATAGGCGACTTGCCTCGGAGGTCGGCGATGCCTTGATCGGTTATGAGCACATCGACAGAGTGTTCGCTGTGGTCGAGGTGCGACACCATCGGCACGATTGTTGAGATGAGACCGCCTTTTGCCACCGACGGGCAGCTGAATATTGAGATGTAGGCGTTGCGGGTGAAATCGCCGGAACCGCCGATGCCGTTCATCATCTTCGTGCCGGTGACGTGGGTCGAGTTGATATTGCCGAATATGTCAGCCTCGAGAGCGGTGTTCATTGTAATCACACCGAGTCGACGAACGATTTCCGGACTGTTGGAGATTTCTCCGGGGCGTATTAGTATTTTGTCACGGAAGAAATCTATGTTGCTGAATACTTCATCCATTTTTGCATCGGAGAATGTCATCGAGCAGGTTGATGCGAATTTACATTTCCCATGTTCCATCAGGTCAACCACTGCGTCCTGGATAACTTCGGTGTACATCTCGAATGCGGGGATTTCGGGGGAGTCGCCAAGCCCGAACAATACTGCGTTTGCCACATTTCCCACTCCGCTCTGAAGCGGCAGGAATGTAGAGGGGATAGCGCCGCGACGCAATTCGTTGATGAGGAAATTGCACACATTGGCGCCTATCTGTTCGGTTACGGAATCAAGGGGGGAGAATCCGTGAACGCCGTCTTTGCTGTTGGTGCGGACAATTCCGACGATTTTTGACGGGTCGACTTTAAGCAGGGTTTCGCCGATACGGTCGCTCGGTTTGTAGATGGGTATCTCGCGGCGGTAAGGGGGATCCAGGGGGAGATACAGGTCATGAAGCCCTTCGACCGACTCCGGAATTGCTTCATTAAGCTCGATGATGATTTTTTTTGCCATCTTGGCGACTGTCGGGCTCATGCCTACACCGGTGCCGAGCAATATCTCTCCGTTGTCGCTAACACGGGCAGCCTCGATTATTGCCACGTCAATGTCACCGAATGTCCCGTAACGCAGCTTCTGGGCAAGCTCAGAAAGATGGAGGTCAAAATAGTTTGCCTCATGGGCGTTGATGCGTTTGCGGAGATCGGGTGAACTCTGATACGGGGTGCGCTTGTCAATGGCGTTGGCACGGGCAAGTGCTCCGTCAATATGGTCGTTGGTCGAAGCGCCTGAAAATATATTCACTTTAAAAGGCCTGCCTTCGGCATGCTCTTTTTCTGCTTTTTGAGCCAAAGCCTCGGTTACTACTTTCGGAGTACCGGCAGCGGTAAATCCAGAGATGCCGAGATTGTCACCGTTTTTGATGATGTCGGCTGCCTCTTGAGCTGTAAGGATCGGGAATGCCATTGTCGTGATAATGTTTCGTTATAAAGTCGTTTTGAAGAAAAATTCGTAATTTTGCACAAAAGTAAATAAAACTGCGCAACAATCAAAATTTTTCAACCTGCGGTTGAGTCAATTTGATGAGTAAATATCAAAGAAATATGACTGATAAGATAAATGATGCCGCCATGACCGGACGGCTGTATATAGAGACTTACGGGTGTCAGATGAATGTGGCAGACAGCGAGGTGGTGGCAGCCGTGATGGCAACTGCCGGATATGACATGACTGATGACATTGAGGATGCTGACGCGGTGTTGCTTAACACCTGTTCGATACGTGACAACGCGGAGCAGAAGATTCACTCGCGCCTGCAATATCTCGCGTCGCTCCGGCGCAAGCGTCACGGCGCTCTTATCGTAGGGGTGATAGGCTGTATGGCTGAGCGCGTAAAAGATGATCTTATCACCAACTACGGTGTAGACCTGGTTGCGGGTCCTGACTCTTATCTGGATTTGCCGGCTCTAATCGGTGCGGTGGAGGCGGGAGAAAAAGCTATCAACGTGGAACTGTCAACCACGGAGACTTACCGGGATATCATACCGATGAAAATAACCGGCAACCGAGTGTCGGGATTTATAAGCATCATGCGCGGGTGTAATAATTTCTGTTCTTACTGTATCGTGCCGTACACCAGGGGACGTGAACGCAGCAGGGAGGCGGAAAGCATCCTGCGTGAACTTGCCGACCTCAGGGAACGTGGATTTAAGGAGGTGACTCTGCTCGGGCAGAATGTAAACTCATATAATTATATAGCTCCCGATGGTGAGAGGGTAGACTTTGCGCGGCTGCTTGCGATGGTGGCGGAAGCGGCTCCCGATATGCGTGTGCGTTTCACTACAAGTCATCCCAAGGATATGAGCGATGACATAATCGCTACCATTGCGGCTCACGACAATATATGCAATCATATACATCTGCCGGTGCAGTCCGGGTCTGATGCAGTGCTTAAGGCAATGAATCGCAAATATACCCGCGAATGGTATCTTGACCGCATTGCCGCCATACGACGGGCGATACCCGATTGTGGTATTTCTACCGACATGTTTACCGGATTTCATGGTGAGACGGAAGCTGATTTCGAAGAGACGCTCAGCCTTATGCGTGAAGTGGGGTTTGACTCTGCATTTATGTTTAAATATTCTGAACGTCCGGGTACTCTTGCCGCGCGCACAATGCCTGACAATGTGCCGGAAGATGTGAAGATTGACCGGTTGAACCGCATGATTGCACTTCAGAATGAATTGTCGGCTGAATCCAACCGGAGAGATATCGGGAAAGTTTTCGATGTGCTTGTCGAGGGGGTGTCTAAGCGCTCAAAGGAGCAGATGGTGGGAAGAAACCAACAAAACAAGACCTGTGTGTTTCCACGGGGCTCATTCAAGATTGGCGACATGGCGCGTGTACGCGTCACCGGCTCTTCTTCGGCGACCCTAATCTGCGAGATTGCTGACTGAATCCGGCGGTAATCAGTCGGCTGTCGTGTGGAGGATGTCGAGTAACGCCTTTCTTGAGTTGATGCGTATCTCGTTGGCGTCATACTCGATTATTCCGCGCTCTTTTAAAGAATCGAGTGTGGCGATGAATGATGTGCGTTGTACACCGAATAGCGAATAAAGGTCGCGTTGCTTGCATGTGAGGGCGATGTCGGTGCCACCGGGCTGGGTCAGCGAGATTATCCAGAATGCGATACGCTCTTCGAGGCTGTCTGTCGTGATGGCAAGGATGCCGTCGACGGCTTTTTGTGCATTGCGCGACAGAATATTCAAGAAATTGAAAAGGAATATTTCATCGGCGTTGAGTATCTTGGTATAATCGGCTTTTGATATCTGCAGTATGCTTGTCGGCTCAAGAGCCACAGCTGAGCAGGGATAGAACGGTGCCCTGCCGAACAGAAATTCAGGTGACAGCACATTGGGCGCTTCAAGAGTCTGGGATACCTTGAACCGGTTGTTGGAGTTGGCGATGGTCACTCTCAGTTTGCCGGAAATGATGAACACTATATGGGTACATGGGTCACCGGCGTTCACTACGGTTTCATCGGCAAGATATTTCAAAAAATGAAATTTAGTCGTGCCGACGATTTCCGATAGTTTGTAGCGGCTTACTCCCTTGAATAGCGGAAGTTCCATCAATATTTCATACATGCTGTTCATGACTTTGGTATTATATTGTATAATAGTAACACTGCTGTTTAATAAAAGTTTTGAAAATTAACTAAACAACGGTTAATGCGATTGTTTTTTGTCTCGTTTTGTCTTGTAAAACAGTTGAAGTGAGTTGATGGTGTTCTGCCAAGCCACGTAAGCTGCCGGTCCTACTGACGCTATGGGGTTGAGATATGTAAGTGCCATCCATATCGCAAGCACGGTGTTCTTTTGTCCCAGACCTTGCGCTCCGGAAATTTTGTCGCCGAGCCGCGCTCCTATTTTCCTGCCGATTAAGAATTGCAGACAGCATGCAATAAGGGCGGCAAACGCTATCAGCAGCATTTCAGGAATCCTGTCGGCGGGTTCCTTCATTATAAAGCTTACAGCATTTCCTACCACTATAATCAATGCTACCGCCCAGATGTAGAATGACAGAGACTGGCGGTTGGCTATCTCGTGGTGGACGCGGGGCGCAACTGCCTGGAACAGCAGGGCAAGAGCCAGGGGGGCGAGTATCAGCGGAAATACCTTGGTGCATATCGTCATCACCGAGTCAAGAAACCGGATGTCGCCACCTGTCCCCATGAGTGTGAATAATGCCGGAGCAAGGAGGGCTACTGCTACATTACTGAAAATAGAGTAGGTCACAAGGCGAGGTACCGATCCGCCGAGCATTCCGGTAATTACGGGCGCAGCGGTTGCCGTCGGGCAGAATATGCAGATAAACGCGCCTTGGGCTATGTCGGGGCTGAACGGGTATATCGCGAGATAGGCGGCGATAGCTCCGAATATCTGGACTGCGAGAAGAGCCCATATAAATTTTGTAATCTTGAAATCATTTGCCGAGACTCGGCAAAAAGTAATCAAGAGCATTATGAAGATCAGGCACGGGGATAAGAATGCCACCATGCCTATGTAGTCATGGAATATTATTCCTATAACCATTGCGATTGGTAATATCCATGGCTTTAATTGCTGCCTGAATTCTGATGCTTTCATGCTGCAAAGGTAATCCCAAATATTAAAATTAGCAAATCATTGTGAATAGAGTCCCGAAGGCGTGAATTTTGTCGTGGCTTGCGTGGATTTTTTGTTTGAAATCGTAAGTACACTGACAGATATCGTACAAATTATAGTTAAATTGGGGTTTATATATAATTGCATTGATTTGCTGATTATCAGTATTTAAAATTTATATTTCTCTCTAAAATTTTTGTATCGTAATCGTATTCTTTGTGAGGATTGTGAACAAATGATTAATTTTGTATTGCTGAAAGTGCGATATAAATCGTTCTGTCAGTTTTTCCAACAAAATGACGAATGTAAATAGTGCATAATAGTAAATGTGTTTTATGTTAGGTTTGAAAGCCTTTTTGAGAAAAGGCACAAAAATGGCCACTTCGTGAGAAGCGGCCGTTTTTGTATGTTTACTTGCCGCTTTTCCATATCCGGCTAAGTTAGGCATTGCGCTTGGTATTATTGATTTTGTATGTGCGAAAAAGTGTTAAATACTCATGGTGTTTAAATATTTTATCCTATCTTTGTAATATAGGGATACATAATACCAATTTATTATCAAAAGCCTGATGCAATACCATTTAAATTTTATGCGCGCCATATTGGTGATGTTGATATATATGACCGCCTCTTCATGTTTCGCCGGACCTCAGTTTGCTCCGTCGCTTGACCGTGCCTTGAAGTCTCTTGACAAGGCTTTGGAACACAGGCAGGAAAAGTTTGATGAAGCACATCATCGGATTGACTCCTTGCGCAGTGAGCTTTCGTCTCCCGGGTTGCGTTATGATGACGAGATTGTGCTGCTGGAGCAGATGATGCAGTCATATCGCCATCTACAGGTTGATTCGGCATGGCATTATTCGGAACGTGCAATACAGCTTGCCAGTGAAAACGGAGATTCGGTCAAGGCGATGAGGTTCTATTTAAACCAGATTGACATAATGCCTTTGCGCGGCTATGTGCATGAGGCGATTGTCAGAATTGATTCAGTTGACAAAATGGAACTGGATGAAGACCTTAAGCGTACATTTTTCAGGAATGCAAGGAGTGCCTTCCTGTGTATCACTTCGTTGTATTCTCCACACGCGTTGAATACCGATTATTTTAAAAAGTATGCGGCATATAATGACTCGTTGCTATCCCTTACACCTCAGGACTCTCAGGAATATCGCCTTTATCTTGGATGTCACTACCTGGGTGCTGACCAGCTGTCGCTTGCGATGGCTACCTTGAGCGATTATCTGGAAACAATTAATATGGATAACGCTCATTTCGGTGATGCGGCAGGTAATTTGTCGATTGCACAGTTTGGGCGCGGGCGTATGGAACTGTGGCTTTATTTTATGACTCTTAATGCTCATTTTGATGTTAACAATGCTTATACCGATGGGGAGGCGTTAAGGCAGATTAGCGCCGGATTGTACGAGCGCGGAGATGTCAAACGGGCCTATAACTATCTTTTTCTGTCGCAAGAAGATATAGCGAGGAGCGGGGCTTTAATCAGGAGCATGCACGTTGCCGGTACTTTCCCGATGGTGGAGGGTGCCTATCGCCTTCAGCAGCAGAGATATACTCATATCCTGTGGGCGGTGTTGGGCTGCCTGCTGCTGATATGCTTTCTTGTATTCATGATTATGCGTAACAAGACCCGCGACTTGAAACGCCTGAGCGACCTGAGGGCGAAACTTGCAAAGGCTAATGCTGTGAAAGAAACCTATATCGCTGAATTTCTGTCGCTATGCTCTGTGTATATGGATAAACTTGAAGAGTTTAACCGTACCGTTAGTCGTAAAATTACCGCAGGACAGATTGAAGACCTTTACGGGATGGTCAAGTCCGGTCGTTTCATAGAGGAGCAAAGCAAACTTTTTTATGACGTGTTTGACAATGCCTTTATAAATATATATCCTGATTTTATCTCTGATGTCAACCGTCTGTTGCTGGATGATAAGAAATTTGTACTTGCTGATTCAAAGAAACTTACACCGGAGTTGCGTATACTTGCCTTTATGCGCCTGGGGCTTGAGGACAGTGCTCAGATGGCTCGTTTCCTCGGACTTTCATTGAATACGGTGTACACTTATCGCAACCGTCTGAAGAGCAGGGCGAAAAACAGGGATACTTTTGAACGGGATATACTCAATATAGGTGGTGTCGAATAGACGGCACCTTTGAAATACCTTATATGATATTGTGGCGTGAGGTTGCTACTGTTCCTCATTACCAGCGATTTGTCTTCCTATAGTTTTGAATGTATTTATATTGGCCTATGATTAGGTTGACATGCCGTCGTTTCTTTGATTATCTTTGCGCAATGATTACTGACTGTTGTTACGGTAGATCATACGTTGTGTGGTGTTTGCGGGTAGTCTCAGATGTAGAACCGACTTCCGTAATTAAGTAAAAAAGGCGAATGGTGTTTTTGATATAGTAGAAATGACATATATATTTTGAAAGAGTAGATCAATAGGTATTGTTTTTGAGTAGAAAAAGATTGATGTTAGTTAGTAAAGGTTGAACGCCTGTGATACAGGAAATTCGGGGGTGACATCGTGAGGATGCCGCCCCCGCTTCTTGTGATTGGATGCATGAGATTCGCTTAGAGAAGACCATTTTCCTATTGGCACCGCAATGGTTAGATAGGGTAAAAATTATCAAAATTCATAAAAAGTAATATTTTTTGACTAAAAATACATTATGTAGATTATTTATGGATATGATGGTAATGAGCAGTATATTAGTAATATATAAAATACATAAACTTATTACATTTTATATCGGATTGTGATAATATAGGTTGGTGTTGATTCTTGATATATCTTTGCAACGTGTAAAATAAATTACTCAGTCTAAGATTTGAAAAGTTATAAAAAAGGGTTAGTATTTTTGATGTGAAGAATTAGGATAGTTAGTTTATACAATGATGAAAAGTGTTTTTGATTAATTAATGTTTTAGGTTGATTATTGGCGGAAAGCCAAAACGAATAAAGCCACTCGGGAGAGTGGCTTTTTTGTTTGCGCTTATTCGGCAGAGATTATCCCATGGCTTCATAAATCTGGCAGTAGGAGGAAGCCGGATTTACGGGGTCGATATAATAACCCGGATGAAAGGCTGCGATTTCGTGGTCGGCGCAAATTTTTTCTCTAAATGCGAGATGCAACAGGTCCCATGAGGCAAATGTGCCGGTAAATATATTACTGTTATATGATGTCCTTTTGATGAGTGCCCTTTTGTTACGGTATATGTTGTCAGGG
>ENA-OZJV01000112-OZJV01000112.1-human-gut-metagenome-genome-assembly--contig:-NODE-112-length-48465-cov-6.280644_pt1 | contig 48465 bp, 36 predicted proteins | sample MGYA00244179_ERZ653756 | MGnify/ENA primary metagenome ERZ653756 (study PRJEB26926, sample SAMN06165332) | human gut metagenome | biome: ENVO:00009003; feature: ENVO:2100002; material: ENVO:00002003...
GAGATCATGCCTAGTCTCGTGGGCTCGGAGATGTGTATAAGAGACAGGAATCATAGAGGCCGGACATGCACATTTCCGCGAGGATGGGAGAAACGTTCTCATCCTTCACCACCCGCTTTTTGCTGACGGGGTTGACGCCCCCGTTGGCATAGCAGGCGCCCATCAGCGCCAGCTGGGAGGTGGTGATGTTCAGAGAGCACATGCGGGTGTACAGGTCCACGATCATGGGCGGCGTATTGTAAAAATAGCCGTAGCTGTCCAACAGCCACGCGATGCCGCGGTTGTGCTGGTTGGTGGCGCTTTCCGACTTGTAAATCTCCTGGTTCACGGTCAGGGCCGTATTGGCGAAGTTGTTGAAATTATGGATCATGTTCGCCCATATTTCATCGGAGTCCGAACCGTTGACCAGGCTGACTGTCGCCATGGCCCCTGCGTTGACCAGGGGGTTGAGGGGCTTGCCGCCGTGCAGCTCAATCGCCATCACGGAGTTGAAGGGCTCCCCGGTGGGGTCTGCCCCGATCTTCGTGCGCAGCTCCTTCATTCCGATCAGATCCATGACGTAGGCCAGGTTGAAGGCCTTGGAGATGGATTCAATGGCAAAGGGCGTGTCCGCGGAGCCTGCGGTCAGGATATCTCCGTTGACAGTGACTACGGCAATCGCCAGCAAGTCTGAGGGGACTTGCGCCAGAGCGGGGATGTAGGAGGCGTTTTTGCCTCCCTGGACCGTTTTGGCGTAGGCGTACGCGTTGTCCACAGCCGTCTGGATTTGTTCATTGGAAGGGACGTTACTCATGGGATATGGTATGGATTGGGGTTACTGTAGAATGGGTTCCATTGGTTTTTTCCCATCCGAAGGGTTCGAAGGCGTCTTCAGGATCCACAGGCCGCTTCCAGGAGGGCTTGGCCATGACATGGATGATGAAAGGAATGCCGGCGAAGATGAAGGTGCCTATCACCAGAAGCATAATGTACATCGTATTGCTGCCGACGGTAATTTGGTTCGGCGGAATGAAGCTCACCAGGAAGGCCGCCAGGCTGGCCAGGAAGCCGAGGCCGCCTACAATCCACATGCCGAGGGTCTTGCCTCCGGGAATGCGGAAAGTGCGGGGCGTATTCGGTTCCCGGTAGCGCAGATAAATGCCGGAGGCGAACATCAGCATGTACATGATGAGGTACAGGATGATGGTAAGCTGGGAAATAATCTGGTAGGCGGACTGCACGGAAGGCATGATCACGAACATGATGGAAAGCAGGGTGACGATGCAGCCCTGAATGAGCAGGATGCCCATCTGGACGTTGTTCTTGTTCCGCTTCTGCATGACGGGCGGCAGGTTGCCAGCCAAGCCTACCTGGTACAAGCCTTTGGAAGGACCTCCCACCCACGCTGTTACCTGGGCCAGAACGCCTACGGCCAGCGCAAGCGCCAGAATCCAGTTCATCCAGCCGAGGCCGAAGAAGCTGAAGTAACTGTCATAAGAAATCAGCAGGCTCTGCACCAGGTTGATCTGGGAGTTCGGAATGATGAAGCCGATGGCCAGCGTGCCCAGAACGAAAATGAGTACCGTAATGATGGCGGAAATCAGAATGGCCAGCGGATAGTTGCGGCCGGGATCATTCACGTCCTTCACATGCACGGCGGACATTTCCATCCCTGCATAGAACAAGAAGATGCTGGCGGCCAGAACGAGGTTGTTGAAATTGCTCATATCCGGTATCAGCTTGTCCCAGCTCATGTCCAGCAGAATCGGGTTGCCTCCGGCCCAATAGCTCAGGCCCAGCAGAATCAGGATGGCGCCCGGAATGATGGTTCCGATGATGGTGCCCCATTTGGTGACGCCTGCGGAAGTTTTCATGCCGCGCAGGTTGAGCAGGGTAGCCGCCCAGTACACGCACAGCACCACGATGAGCACATACCACTTGTTGGCGGCAAGAGCTTCATCCCATCGCTGTCCGGGTCCCATGAAAGCCAGGGAGACGGCGGCGAAGGTTAGCACGGTCGGAAACCAGATGGTGCTTTCAATCCATTGCAGCCAGATAGCCAGGAACCCCCATTTTTTGCCGAAGGCTTCGCCTACCCAACGGTAAACGCCGCCTTTCTGCGGCCATCCGGTGGTGAGTTCCGCGGCTACCAGGGAGACGGGCACCAGGAAAAAGACCGCTGCAAAAATATAGTAAAAAACGGAACTGAGTCCGTACGTGCTTTCCGCCGGCATGCCGCGCAAGCTGACAATGGCGGAAACGTTAATCATGGCGAGCGTAAATACCCCCATGCGAAGGACGGATTTTACCGCCGGAGCGTTATTGGTTGTAGCGGGACCTGTTGGAGAGGTCCCTGATTGAGTCGTATTATTCATTGGTTTATTCCGGGTTGAGAATTGGGACGGCGTATAGAAGTGCCGACACCGACCTTATCTGAACGACCAGAAAAAGAGCTCTTTCGTTGAAGAGATGGTGCAGATAGGGGTGCCGGAGTCTGTCTTAACAGCGGTTACCGCTTTCCGGATGGAATGGGAAAGGCCGTCCGCTTTCATGCTGGCGCTTTTTTGAGCGGCAAAGCAGGAGCATACGGGCAGAACGCCCGGAATGGCTCTCCGGCTGCGGGGTATTATCTGCCAGGAATGAAAATGAACGCTGCTAATGCCACTTAAGGGGATTCCATTGTCTCAACCCAGTTTTCTGTTTCCCGGGGGACGGCTCCGTGTAGAAAAACGGGTAAGAACGGAAAATGGATGGGTATGGTCCAATTTTTCCTTTCTGGCGGAATTCCGGAGGGGGGCTTCGGCTTGTAATGATCATCGCCCCTTTGACGGGGTTCCACTCGTAGGAATAAACCTTGACGGGAGCTCCCTGCGGGACGGCTTCTCCGCGAACATTCCTGGAAACCTGGGAGACTCCGTATTGGGAGATGGTGAGGTTGTTGGAGGAACGGCTGAAACTCAGCATGCCGTCCCTGGAACTGGTGATGCTGTTGATATTCCCCTGGCTGTTTGGAAATGGATACGCTGGACCTGCGGGCCGCGGAATTGATGGGCGAGCAGCGCAACGCCCTCTCCCGCATGCACGACGAGGTGATTCTGGGCATGACGGAGGACACGGACAACACCTATCGCATCCGCACCCAGGAGGAAGGCATTTGCGGCGGAAGTTTTGGAATCAATTATACGGGGGATGACGGTTCCACGGTGGAGGCCATCGACACGTCGGAAAACTCCTTCCAGGTGATCCCGGTGGATTTTGTCGCCAAAGGCACCAGGACAGTTGCAGGTATGATCTCGACAAGATTGCCGAACTTAAGTGCCGTTACCAGATCATCAACGCCTGGCGCGCCGGAAAGGGGGACGACATTGTGGTGGCTATTTCCCCCAAGCAGCACATGGATATGGTGCTCATGGAACAAACACAAAACAGGAACTACGGCTTTTCCTCCCTGACTAATGGGGAAGTCAACGAGTTTTTGAAGGTGAAATTTTTGGTGACCAACATGCTGCCCATTGATGAGCAGGGTAACCGGCTCTGTTGCGCGTGGCTGCGCTCGCGCGTCAAGTTCGGGGTGTGGCGGGACGCGCAGTTCCGCGTGGAGGCCCGTTCCGAATACGTGGACGTGCGCGAACAGATCACCGTGAAAGCTGGCCCTGGGTGCCACGCGCCTGGACAACAAGACCGTCTTCCTGATGCCCTGCAAAGAGGCATAGGTATAAATGTGCGATAGCATAACGTGTCCGGATGTTTGTCTGTAAAGTAAAGATCATCAATTATTCAGACAATACAAAAAATCCATTATTTTACAAAATATCCAACGTTATGCTATCACACCCCATGAATTGCCGAGGGAGATAACCCACTGCACTTTTTTTTCTGTTTATTTCTCCCGGAAAGGTCCCTGGCAGCCGCCAGCCTTCCGGGCATTTTCCAGGGCGGCTGCACTATCATATCAACATCAACAAATTAAATTAAAATCATGAAAACAAATAATTCCATGAACATTCAGAACGGAGTTTCCTCCGTTCCCGTCTACCAGAGGTGGTATTCCAGCCCCAAAATGGTTCAAGCAGCCCGTGGAAGAGCCATGGTTCTGAATGAGGAACCCGAACCTGAACCCAAACCCTGGCATGTTATCTGGGATTTCTCCTCTTCCGGCAGCTACTATAAGGGAGGGCCGTCCGACAGCGGTGATCATATGGAGACCGTTGATTTCTCTTTTACGGTACCCTCCGCCCCCGTTCCCGAGCCAACAACGGAGAATCCTGTCCCCGAATCCCCGGAACCGCTGGAAGCGACGTGCAACATGACCCTTACCGTGGATGACTGGGGCAAGATGTCCGTAGGGGAACAAACCATCGACATGACTTCTGGAGGAGAAGGCCCGCAGGGAGGACATGCCAAATGGACCCAGGAAAGCGGTGAGTTCACCTTGAAATCCGGTGAATACACCTTGCATGTGGAACAGAGCAACATCGACTACGATCCCAAGGAAAAAAACCTTTCCATCTGCGATTACGATCTTAAAGCCTATATAGACAAGGAAGGCCCCGCTACCGCAGGCGGTAAGAAAAAGCCAACCTGTGATTGTTGCAATTTTGATGGTCAAGGAGGGGGCTGCCCTCCGCCCCCGGCAGGAAGATCAAGGAGCCTGGCTTCCGTTTTTGGGAACACTTCCTCCGGAGGTGAAAACGCACAGGCAATCAGCGACGCTTCCCTGATGTACTGGGGGGCTGACTTCGGCCATTTCCGCGGGCTGGGCGGCATTTCCACCGGCTCCATTGAGTTGCTGGCGACCGATTCCACCGATGGGCTGAACCATCCCCATGCCCTCTGCTACGACTCCATGCTGGCAAGCTTCCTGGATATTCCGGAAGTCGGCATTGTGGCTGGAGGCACGTTTGATATTGTCACGGGAGCCGGGCGTGTTTGCGTTCAATGTGAAGTGGACAGGGAAACGCTGACGATCGTCGGCGAGTTTACGTCTTCCGGGAACCGTGCCTTCTTCACAACGGTGGACGGTGTTTTGTGCGTCCAGTGGATGAAGACGGACAAGAGCGTTGCCGTGTATAACGCCAGAACCGGAGCCCTTGTTTCCTACACGACCAGGTGGGGCAATATTTACACAGCCGAGCAGATTGGCGCCTATCTGCGCGTCAACAGGGACAGTGCAGGAGACCTCCTCCAGGTATGGAACCTCTGGGACGGCCTGCTCAACATTGAAGCCGTCACGGCTGACGGCTATACGATTGCCCTTTACACTCCTTCCCAGATTACCGGGCAGGATGAACAGGGGCTTTACACTGTTATGGGACAACCGTTCAAGAAGTTCGTGATGGCCGGAGATGCCGCCACGGGCCGTTTCTCCGTCACCGAACAGACGCCGGGAAGGCTGGATTTCAAAACGGAATGGTGGCTTAATGGCAAAGCTTGGAACATGGCGCAGGGAACGGATGCTGAAGCCATCGTGACCCGCCGGACGCGGACGGAACTGGAGAAAGATACCTGGCAGCTCGTTACGGCGGTTTCCAGGGGAGAAGACGGAGCTGCCGCCTCCCATGTCTGCGAAGTGTACCAGACGACGGCTTATGGCGACCTGCTTCTTACCAAAGTGGATGGCTATGGCAGCGATCTTGCACAGACGACCATCTATGAATACGACTACTACGGCAGGAAGAAGAAGGAAACGCGCCCGGATGGAGGCGTATGGGAATGGTCCTACGACATGCTGGGACGCCTGACGCTGGAAAGGCAGCCCTGGTGCGGCGGCAAATCCCAGGACACGACATACCGGTATGTGACCGGGGATGGAGACAGCGAAGTAAGCAGCGATGTTGCCGAAGAACGCCGCCTCATGCGCGACGGTTCCAATAACCCCATTGAATTGTGGAAGAAAACCTACACGTACAGCCAAGCCGATCATGTCAGGCGCGTGGAAATCCGCACGACCGCTCTTGAGACGGAGACCGTCCAGCTCGAAGTGCAGGAAACGTGGCTGGGGAGCGCTCCCAACAGCTACGCGCAGGGCCGCACCAAGATGACCCAGGCCGTCAATGGCGTGCAGACCCATTATGAATATGCCGCCACGACGCAGCATGGAGCCGCTTATACGGAAACGCAGGAAACCCGCGTCAACGGAGAAGTGGTTCCGGGATTGAGCGTCAGAAAAGTCTCCTTCATTACCCCTCAGGGCAATACGGTGAGGGAAGAAAGCCATGTACTGCTTTCCGACAATACCTGGACGCTTACGGACAGCGCGGACTATGAATTTGACACAATGAACCGCTGGACGAAGCGCACCCGTGGCAACGGGCGCGTCTCCGAACAGGAATCCATCTGCGACGGACGCATCCTTTGGGAAAAGGATGAAGACGGCGTGCGGACAGACTACGGTTACGACAGTGCGAGGCTGCTGGTTGAGACGATCCGTTCCGCTACAGCGACAACTCCGGAAACCATCGTCAGTTACACGAAGGATGCCCTGGACCGGGCCACTGCGACTCGGACCGACACTGGAGCCATGAGCGTCGCCACGGAAACGGCCTACGACCTGCTGGGACGCATCACCAGCGAGACAGACTCTCTGGGACGGATAACCACTCACAGCTACAGCGCGAATGGCCTGACGGAAACCGTCACGACTCCCATGGGAGGAACGCTCATCACCCAGCGCCATGCGGATGGAACGATCCTGCGCCAGCACGGGACGGGCCAGCAGGACCTCAAGTTTGAAACCGATATGGCAAGCGACGGCCTCCGCGTGACAACGACCGTTCTCAACGGGACGGCGCGCGTTGTCCGGGGACGCGTCATTACGGACGGCTTCGGCCAGCAAATCCGTGTGGCAACGGTGCATACGAGGAATGGAAGCAATTACCGCCATCTGACTTACAACGCCAAAGGCCAGCTTGTCCGCGACCAGCTTGAAACACTGGCTCCCACCCTGTATGAATATGATTCCTTTGGCAACAAGACGAAGGAAACCGTCGCTCTTTCCGATGAACCGACCACGCTCAATTCACGGGTTATGGAATATACCTACACCCGTGAACAACGGGAAGAGGGCGTCTACGGACTTGTCACGACGACGGAATACGCAGCGGAAGGCACGCCCATTGTCCGGAAGGAAGCTACGCTGGTTTCTTCATTGAACCCCGTGCTGGAAAGCAAGGTGGTTACGACGGACGCCAGGGGGCATGACAGCGCCGATTGGACGGAATACGGGGAACCTGCCGCCAGGGTGCGGAAAGTGACCCAGCCCGGAGTATCGGATGCAGCCGTGATTCATACCGTGGACGGTTTTACCACCACTGTGACCGATTATGCAGGAATTTCCACCAGCCAGAGCCACTCCTATACGGCCCAAGGCATGACGATGGCCTATACGGACAGCCGCGGCAATACCACGACGGAAGTGTACGATACAGCCCTGCGCCTCCTTTCCGTGACGGATGCCGCGGAAAACAGCACGTCCTATGCCTACGGGCAGCCGCTGGACCAGCCTACCTGCATCACCGACGCCATGGGCAAGACGGCTTGTTATGCCTATGACGCCAGGGGACGCAAGGAGGCCGAATGGGGAACGGCGATTCAGCCAGCCGTGTTCTCTTACAACGATGCGGACCAGATCACCGGCCTGACGACGTTCCGCGGTTCCTCGGAAGCTATCACGACTGATCCGCGAGAACGAACGGATGGAGACATGACGGCCTGGACTTACAACGCCGCTACGGGGTTGCCCACCCGCAAGACTTATGCGGATGAAACCCACGAGGACACAAGCTACGATACGCTCAACCGTGTTTCCACCTTTACGAACGGAAGAGGAAACGTCATGACGCGTAGCTATGACGTCCTGACCGGGCTGCTGACAGGCGAGACTTATGGCGACGGCACTCCCTCCATCACGGCGGCCTATAACCATCTGGGCCAGCTCACCGGCATTACCGATGCCAGCGGGACGCGCATCTTCACCTACAACCAGTACGGGGAAGTGGAAGGGGAAAGCACGCTGGGACTTGTAGAAAGTTCCCTAGCGGCAGTGAAGGACGCCTACGGGCGAGCTTCAGGCTACAGCCTGCAATACGGAGGCAGTACTGTTCTGCAAACGGGCTGGGGGTATGATTCCGCAGGAAGGCCTTCCACGGTTTCCCTCAACGCGGTGGCGACTCCGTTTACCTATGGCTACAATGCCGCCAACGGATTGCTGGAGACGCTGAACTATCCCAATACGCTGAAGAGATGGTACACGCTGGAAGAGAAGCGGGACCTGGTGGTCAAGATGGACTACCTGCGCCCAGGAAGTCAGAACTACCCGGCCAAGGTGGATTACACGTATGACGCACTGGGACGCCCGGCGACGAAGAAGGATTATTTCAATACTCCTACTCCGGATCTTGTTCATACCTACACTTACAATGACCGCAGTGAAGTGATTTCCGATTCGTTGGGCAGCGGCAGAAGCTATAGCTACCATTATGACAACATGGGCAACCGGACCACATCCCTGGAACATGGCAACATGGTCATCTATGTAACCAATCCGCTCAACCAATACACGTCCGTCCGTCCTCACGTCATCATCAACTCCATTCCCGATGCGGCACCTGCCTCCCTGCCGGGAGAATTTTTCCCGGAATATGATGCAGACGGCAACGAGACCCTGGTAAAAACCGCAACCGGAATTTGGACGGTAGCTTACAACGCTCAGAATCAGGCTACAGCCTTCACCAAGGACACTAAACGCATTGAATGCGTGTACGACTACCTGAACCGACGTGTAGAGAAGACCGTCTACGACGGGAACACGTTGGTGTCCAGGAAGCGTTTCATCTACGTGGGCTATTTGCAGGTAGCGGAACTGGACGCCACCAATGAGACGGAGACGGCCTCTCCCATCCTGCGCAAGACCTATCTGTGGGACCCGATGGAGTCCGTAGCGACTCGCATCCTTGCCATGAGTGTCTTTGACGAAGCCGGTGTTTATCAGGAAGACCTGTACTACACGCACGACTTGCTCAAGAACACGACGGCCTTGTTCGGCATCCAGGGAGGAAGGCGCGCCTTGTATGAATACAGCCCCTATGGAGACATCATCAAGATGGAAGGAAACGCGGCGGAGATCAATCCGTTCCGATTCTCCAGCGAATATCTGGATGACGACCTTGGGCTGGTTTACTACAATTACCGCTACTACAACGTACTTGATGGACGCTGGATCAACCGCGATCCGATGGCGGAAAATGCCGGGTTCAATCTCTACTGCTTTGTAAGTAATAAGTTGTCGATAGATTATCTTGGATTAATTGAGCTTGATAATGTCTTGAAGCAACTTAAAGAAAGACTGGAGAAGAAGGCTCGGGCAGAAGCCCAGCAGAGATGTATTGCATTTTGTAAAAAGCATGCTCCCAAAGGAACTCCGGATGAAGTTTGTACCCAAATCGGCAAAGATCTGGAAAAGAAACTGGAAGAAATTGCCATGATGATCGCCAAAAAGGCGGAAGATAGTTTGGGGAAGACTACTTCAAAAACTGGAGGAACAGATAAGGGAAAAGGTGGCGGTGATGGCTCTGGAGACCAAGGGACTAAAATTAGTTTCACTGGCACTTTTACACACCCTATCGGAAATTCTGGATGGGGGGGATCTGCAACTGGTACCGTGAACATAGGTTCAAACGGGATTACGACAGGAGGAAATGTCAGCCCAGTCCAAGGAGCCATCCCAAGCGTTGGGTTCGGGGCAAGTGCCAGTGGTTCTTTTGGCAGTAGAGGTGGTTCATGGAGGGTTGGTGGAAATGTTAACATTCCAACTAATGGAGGACATGTAGGATATACGTTTTTTGGAGGGATAAGTATTACTTTCTAAAAAATGCTTGATATTTTGGTGTTATGATATATGTATATCGTAATGTCAAATTATCCTGATGCTATTCCATTTCTTAATCTCCCTTCTCTGTTGAAGCGAAGGGAGATTAAATTTTATATATATAACATATTTGCATGTCTTTTTTTGACTTCGGTTGCATATCCTTCCCAGGAAGCGGCTCTTCCTTCTGCCATGTCTCAGACATCTTCTTGTTCTAGTATTGCGCAGATAGATTCAATAAAAAAGTCGGCTCAACAGGGAGATGCTAAAGCCCAGTGTAATCTTGGAATCATGTATTCACAAGGACAGGGGATTGCAAAAGATGATAGGGAAGCATTCAAGTGGCTTTCAAAAGCTGCGGAGCAACAATATGCTCCGGCTCAACTTGAGCTTGGCGTGTTGTATTCTCAAGGTCGAGGGATTAAAGAAGACTTGAGAAAAGCATTTGAATTGTTTTTTTCTGCGGCCCAGCAACAATGTGCTCCGGCTCAGTACAATCTGGGCGCTTTTTATGAAAAAGGAACAGGAGTGGAGCAAAATTGGAAAGAAGCCGTGAAATGGTATACTGCTGCGGCCCTGCAGCAGTTTGCTCCAGCGCAACACAATCTTGGAGTATTGTATGCGCAAGGTCAGGGCGTTGAACAGGATTGGCGGGAAGCTTTCAAGTTGTTTTCTGCTGCGGCTAGGCAACAATATGCTCCGTCCCAAAATAATCTGGGTACTTTGTATGTCCAGGGAAAAGGAGTTGAAAAAGATTTAAAAGAAGCGGTCAAATGGTTTTCCCTTGCGGCTCAACAGGGATTCGCTGATGCCCAAAATAACTTGGGAATGTTGTATTTTCAAGGAAATGGTATTCCCCAAAACGCTCAGGAGGCTGTGAAATGGTTTTCTGCCGCGGCTCAACAAGGGCATGTGGATGCTCAATATAACCTGGCATGGATGTACCAGGAAGGCTCCGGAGTAGAACAGAATGATCAGGAGGCATTCAGATGGTATGGAAGAGCGGCCAGATCAGGGAATGCTAACGCGCAATTTCGATTGGGTGTGCTTTATCAACTAGGAAGGGGAACGGAAGAAAATGAGGCAGAAGCCCGGAAGTGGTTGGAAAAAGCGGCCCAGCAAGGGCATGAGCAAGCCCGGGATTTGCTTAAACTACTTGATAACCCTTTGTAGAGATAATTTTACATAAGCGTCGAATTAGAATATCAATGAGAGATCGGTATCATTTTCATGGTGGATTTTCTTGGAATAAATCAGTAGGATTAGGGACTGTTTCCCTGTCTCTCCATGAATATGCCTCTTCATTGCTTGCTGCTCCAGACGCCGGGAGAACTCCTGGAAGGTGAAAAAGACTTCCTCCGGCTGGGGTATGCCGTGGAAGCCTTTCCTTTCATGCAGGACGCCTCCTGCCTGGATGATGCGGAACCGGAAGAACTTCCGCTGCATGCCTATGCCCCCGGCTGGCGCCATGGCGACCTGCCGGAGGTCCGATCCCGCCGTGCTTCTCTGGTCCGGATGCTTGCCGATCCCCGCTGGCAGAAGGAGGATCATGCCCGACAATGAACCGGCACAAGTCCGCAGGAACATTCGCCAGACGCAGAACAGTAACTGCCGTTGCGCGCAGACTGTGGAAACTCAGAGGTGCAAGTCTCCGCCTGTTTCCTTTCGCTGCTGGAGGATTCTTTTCAATGTATCCGAATTTCTTCAGCAGAGCGTTGAATTCGATGGAAAGTTTGCTCGACGTATGATCCGCCTGCGCGTGACGCATTGCCGCTACCGGAAATACGTAATCGCTCGCACGGTTGGCAAGTCGTCTGTCCAGCACTTCCTTCAAAGGCAAGATGATGGGGTTGTTCATGTGTCTCTTGGTTTTTTGGGTCGTCATCGAAATGATTCCACCCTCCATGTCAATTTGCTTCCATTGGAGGGTAGCGATGTCGCCCAAACGCTGGCCTCCCGTATAAAGGCAGACGCGTATCATGTCGGGCCATTCTCCCGGCAGGATTTCGGTCAATCGTTGAGCTTCCTCGACTGTGAAAGCGCGCCTTTCGGTAGCATCGGCACGGTTGATCTTGCTGGGACGCACCCCCTTGAAAGGATTGTACGGAAAAAGCCGTTCGTTGACTGCCTGTTGAAAGGCCGCATTCAAACCGTATAGGTAAATGCTTACCGTCTTGGAACTCAGCAATTCCAAATATTTTTCCATGAACCTTTGCGCCTGGGCCTCCGTCACCGTGTCCAGGGGCATTTCCTGTTTGGGTCCCAGAAAGTCGAGAAAACACCGGATAGCCTTCCCGTAACGAAGATTGGCGCGTCGGTTGGGACGGTTCGCCAGCCATTGATGCAGATGATCCTTGACGCTGGGCATGTATTTTTTGTTTCGCAGGACGGACTTGGCCTTGTTCCCGGCGAGTGAAACGATAACATCGGCATTTAGAAGTGCCCCTTTTGCTTCCTTCTCCAGCTCTTCTGCAATGATGCGCGCCTGAAGTTCAGCTTCTTTCATGGCGGCGTTCTTCAATTTGCCTGGAGTAACCAAGGGAGTGATCTTGATGCCGGTGGTACGAACCTTGAGTTTGCCTCCAACTCGGAAACAGGCGTACCAAGTGTCTTTTCTTTTGATAATTCCAGCCATAATGTTGTGGTGTTAGCGGTTTTGAATCTGCTATGCACCGAAAAGTCGATGTATAGCATAGTGCATAACAAAACCATGTAATAGGACTGAATATCACACAATCTGCTACCAAGGGAGGCCTTGTAAAATGAGGGGTTTGCAATAACCCCGAAGGCAAAAAATGGAGCGGATGATGGGTTTGTGATAAATTACAATCAGATATTTACGTCAATCTGTAACACTTCTGTAATGCCTGTATGACAAAAAAGATGCCTGCCGGGATGCTTCGATTTCAATAACCCTTACGCGAATTGTCAAATCTACAACTGAATTGACACTCGGCAACTTGCAAAAGTCCTGTCCATGCCTCCTGATGGAGACATGCCAAATAATTACACCCTTCCCATCTCCGATCTTTATCAGGAGACCTACGACAACCAGTGGCAGGAGCAAATCCAGCAGGCCACTTCCCGCCTGGAACGCTTCTGCGTTATCAAGTCCGGTCTAACGGGCAAGCTTCAGGAGTTCAGCTTCGTGGGCACCACGGAATTGGACGAGAAGCAGGGGCGCATGCAGGACATTGTTCTGGATGAACTTGACTACTTCAAGCGTCGGATGCTTCCGGTGAGCTTCTCCAAGCACCTGGGCTACGATGAAGACGACGATATTTTCCTGCATGGTCTGGATGCCCCCGTCACCCAAACCATCAATGCCCTCAAGTATGCCGCGGCCCGCAAGATGGACGACGTACTGTTCGGCCTGAAAAAGCAGGGCGGCCTTTACGTTCCCTCCAAGGGCGGCATTTTCGGAACGGCGTTTGCCGGCAACGACGGCATGGACAAGCTGGAACTGCTGGCTGAAAATGTCGTGCCTGTCAACCACACCGGAAGCACGGCCAAGGAATGCCCGATGACGATTGAAAAGCTCAACCGGGGCATTACGCTCCTGCAGGAGAACGGTATCCTCGACGACGCTTCCAACGCCTATGGCGACCAGGTGTGCTGCGCCATCACTCCCCGCATGCGTGAAGCCCTGATCAATGACGAGCGCCTGCAGAAGACCGATTTCGGCTTTGCATCCCTGCGTAAAACGAACGGCACCCTGGACCCCATCATGGGCATTCAGTTCGTCATCGCTCCCAATCTGCCGATTGACGAGGAAGGAAACATCATCTGCCCCATGTGGATGAAGAATTCCCTGTATTTCGGCTCCTGGAAGCAGAACAAGGTGACGGTGGAGAAGCGAACCGACAAGGAAGATACCATTCAGATCGGCCTCAAGACCATCATGGGGTCCACTCGCATGCGCGAAGAAGCCTTCCTGCAGATCAAGTGCAAGCCCCTTGTTTAAAACATTCAATCCTACATTAAATCATCATGGCAACGTATCAAACAACCATTGCTGAAAAACAGCTCGCCCTGGCGGACCGCATCGGTCTGCCAACAGTTCCGCAGCTTGCGGCCATCCATACCAGAGCCGGGGTCCATGTGGCTACGGCGGAATTCACGATGCCCGCATCCGTGGCGGCCGATGACCTGATCGCCATCTGCAATGTTCCCTGCGGCGCCCGCGTGCTCCCCCAGCTTTCCCACATTATTTCCGAAGGTGTGGGGACGCTGCAGCTGACCGTAGGCACGCAGGACATGGCGGATGCTTATTCCGCCTCCCTGACCGTAACCGCGGCCGGAACCTACCAGCTGACGAAGGGTTCCCTGGCGGTTTCCGGCAAGCCGATGGATTCCACGACGATGCTTTATGCGAAGGTGGGCGGCACGCCGGCAGTAACCGCCGGCAAGAAGCTTGTCTTTGCCATTGCCTACGGCATTCAGTAATTCTTCCTCGTTGGTTTGTCCATAGGGCCGTCCCTGCAAGGGGGCGGCCCTTTTTCGCTCTCCCCGGCAAAAAGTAGTGACACTCGGCAACTTGCGCCAGCTTTCACCCTCCATTTATATTGGAAGGCAAATGAAGAGGATTTCCTTCAACGGGGGCGAGGTTTCGCCTGGGATTGCCGCGCGTCCGGATTTGGATGTATATCATCGGGGGGCGTCGGTATTGGAGAATGTGGATGTCTCCCAAACGGGTGGAGTTTCCCGCCGGCACGGCATGAAGAGGGTGATGGCCGCGCTGGAAGGGTCCATGATGGTGTCCTACGTGTATTCCGCCAGTGATCGTTATCTTGTCGAGGTAAGTCCAGCCCTGCTCCGCGTCTTGTCCGTCGATGGCGATGTGGTGGCTTCCCTTCCTTCCGTTTGGACGGCGGCCGACATTGCATCTCTGCGGCACAAGCAGGTCAACAGCATGCTGTTTCTGGCTTGTCCCTCACACGAGCTCATGGTTCTCAAGCGGGATGACGACGGCACGTTTTCCCTGGCTCCCTATGAGTTTAAGGCCCGCCCCTGGCGGTATGAGGAGTACCGGGATTTCCCGGTTCGGCTGACGCTGGATGACGGATGCTACAGGACTTCTTTCGGTGATCATTCCGAGGATCCCGATGCCGTCACCAACGAAGGGGACGTGATGCGCATCCAGGTGACGGTGCCCCAGCAGACCGGGTACAGTACAGGGGCGGTCATCCGCCAGGGCTGGGTGATTGCCAAGGCTTTTACCACGGCCAGTGCCTTCACCGCCGGCAAGAAGCTGTGCGTGAATGAGGGGAGTTACTGGTCCTGGTGGACATGCGACAAGGATTTCAACGGGGCAACCCACTACGTGGACGGCCTCACCTCTCCGGCGGATTACCCGGACCATTTCCACAAGGGTGTCATTTGCCATTCCAACACGATTACCTGCAAGGGCACGTGGAAGTTCTGGTGCAATAAAGAATGGTACGGAACCTACGCTATAGAGCGCCGCTATCCGGAAGAGGACTGGCAGCTGCTCGGTTCCTCCACTTCCAGGATTGGAGCGGCATCCAATTTACAGATTACCGGGGACGAGGCGGGCGAAGAATGCTACCTGCGCCTGATGCTCTATGAGTCCCAGCTTTCCAACGCTTCCGACCCCAGCCAGGGGTTCCCCGCTGACGCCTGCGGCAATAAGCTGGTGGTGGACGCCTACCGCAAGGACGTGGTGCTGCAGCTGCGTTCCGGCGCCCGTCCGGCCACCGTGCAGCGGTTCACGATTCCGGCAACTCCGACGCTGCGGCATTACCTGACAAGTACGGCATCCTCCATCAAGGCAAGCCGCGTGTGGGTGGATGATGTGGAGATGACGGGAGCTTCCGCCGTGCTGACGCTTGGCAAGGCCGGCATTGATGTGACGCCCAGGGGGATTCCTGCGGATGATCTCGCCGACGGGCAGACGGTCCGCTTTGGGTGGACGGAGCCACGCAAGACCGGGCGCATTGCCCTGGACGCCCGCGGGATGCGGACGGTTTACCTTCCTGCAGGAGCAAAATTTGACGTGAACCTGGGGGCGGACATCTACAACAGGGGACGCGGCGCGGTGGTCAAGCTGACGGCTTATTCCGCTGCGGATGTGCAGTACACAACGCTATGGGAGAGCAAGACAGATGTTTATACCACGCCTTCCAGCGGGTTTTATACATTTCGGATCACCCTCAATAATGGGAGCACCCTGGAGGCTGCCGAGTGCCAGGCCGAGCTTTCCGGCGTGGCTTCCGGCGTCGTCAAGCCGGAGGTCCAGGAGGATGCGCCCGCTCCGGCTTCCGTGTCCACCTGCGACGTGCTGCGCTTTTCTCTGCCCCTGGAGCCTACCGCCAAGGCTCATTTTTCCAAGTCCGGGGTGCCCTCCATCAAGGCGCTGGTGATGGATCAGGGCCGCTGGACGTTCCAAGGTTCTGTCCTCGTGGATGGAGATAACCTGGTCATCAAGCCCAAAGGGCTGACAACGGACGATCTGGTCAAAGGGCAGACTGTCCGTGTCGAGTGGGATGTGGCCGCCGAGAATTTTTCCATCGGAGCCAACCAGCAGACCGGCTCCCGATGGGTGACCCGGTTCTTGCCGGCAGGGACGGTCGTCAAATTGAAAGGGTACATCTGGATGTACGCCGGCCAGCGCAACGAGCAGGCCGCCATGGTCGGTAAGTATTTAAGTTGGACCCCCAACAGCGGTTCTCACAGCATTTCCACGCACACGACCCTTGCCGGTTCCTGGACGGTTCCGGAGGATGGCTTTTACCTGGTTTACCTCCCCTTTGTCAATGCGTTTTCCAGCGTCATCCAGTGGCCGGCGGCTTCCGCAGCGATTCCTGCTTGTGTAGGACACTTGGAGGGAGAGGTAACGGACTTGACGGCCTCCGCGGAGTATTCCTTGTGGGACAATGTGTCCACGATTCCGGAGGGCGTCCCCCCATCCGGGGAGTCCCTGATGTGGAGTTTTGCCGCGTTCCGGGACGTCTACGGGTTCCCTTCTCTGGTGGATGTATTCCAACAGCGCCTTGTCCTGGCTGCCACACAGGCCCAGCCGCAGACGGTGTGGTTGAGCAAGACCGATGACCTTAACAATTTCGAGGTGGGCAAACAGGATGACAGCGCCTTGGCTCTCACGCTTTCCACGACGACGCAGAACCGGATTTGCTGGCTGATGGCCCAGTCCAGCCGCCTGTTGCTGGGAACAGCGGATGCCGAGTGGGCTGTTTCCGGTGGTCAGGGCGTGATGACTGCCACCAACGCGCGGGCGGACAACCACGGCTTTGTGGGATCCTCCGACGTTCCGGCCATGATGGCGACTGACAAGGTGCTGTATATTGAGCGCGGTGGTGGCCGCGTGTACCAGTACGGGTACGATTACGAGTCCGACGGGTACGTTTCCCGTGACCTGACCGTGTTTGCCGATCATGTGCTGGCCCAGGGCGGCGGCGTTACTTCCGGAGATTTCATGAGAAAGCCCCATCCGCGTGCCGTGATGACTCTGGCGGACGGCACGATGGCCTTGATGACCTACAATTCCATGCATCAGGTTCATGCCTGGCACCGGCACAGGACCGAAGGCAGGATGTCCAACGCCGTGGTGCTGCCCAACGGGACCGGGGAGGATTTGCTGTTCGTCATTGCGGAACGCGAGGACGGCCGGTTTATTGAGGTGTTTGACCCGGACGGCCCGTTCGTGGATGCAGGGAGCTGGGATTACACTTCTACCGTGGTGACGAACGCGCTGGATGTAGTGGAGTCCATGGGCAAGGACAGGCAGGCTGCAGCCGTGCGCGTATTTTTTGCTTCCGACACGGCGCCGGCGGGAATTGAGGTTTCCAATGACGGCTCCACCTGGGATCGGCTGGGAAAGACCAGGACGATGGAACGCGGATGGCATGAATTGCTCCCCGCTTCCCTGTGGCGGCGCGGCGTGCAGTTTGGCATCCGGGTTTCCGGGGACCGCCCCCTTGAGTTTTTAGCTATTGATACGCAATGACAGAGCCTGTTGAGACAAGACCTGACTGGAAGGAGCTGCTGGCCGACCGGTGGTGGAGGCTGAATCATCTTTACTGGATTGAGGACAAGGACGGGCAGATGGTGCGCTTCCGCCCGAACTGGGCCCAGGAGGAGCTTTTCAATAACCTCTGGTATCGCAATACTATCCTGAAGGTGCGCCAGCTGGGGATTTCCACGTTTTGCGCCATTTACATGCTGGACCTTTGCCTGTTCGGAAAGAACCAGCATTGCGGGATTATCGACAAGACGCTTCCGGATGGACAGGCAAAGCTGCGCAAGATCGCTTTCGCGTATGAGCATCTGGATTATTTGCCGGATAATCCGACGATGGAAGACCGGGCATTGGCTGCCTTGGGAAAGAAGATCAAGGAGAGCTGCCCGCTGGTGGAGAGCCGGACCCAGCGCATGGCCTGGTCTACGAACGGCTCCGTGGATGTGGGTACGAACCTGCGCGGTTCCACCCTCCAGTTCCTTCACATTTCCGAGTTTTCCTATACGGCCCTGCACGATCCGGCCCGGGCGAAGAAGATTCGGACAGGGGCTTTGAATGCCGTCGGGAAGAATAGCGTGGTGGTGATGGAGTCCACCCACGAGGGTGGCAAGGCTGGACTGGCCTACCAGTTGATGGAACAGGCCATGGAGGTGGTGGGCAAGCCTCTTTCCAGCCTGGATTTCAGGTTTTTCTTTTTCTCCTGGCTCCAGCATCGGGAGTATTCCCTGGACGGGGTGGAGCCGAGGCTGGACGATTTTTTGAGGGAGTATTTTGCCGATTTAAAGAAGCGCTACGGCATTGAGTTGACCGAGGGGCAGAAGGCTTGGTATGCCACCCAGTACAGGGCCAACGGGCCGGAGGTGAAGCAGGAGTTTCCGACGGTTCCGGAAGAAGCCCTTCAGACTTCCGTGGAGGGCGCCATTTACGGCAGGTGGATTTCCACCCTCCGGGCCGAGGGGAGGGTAGCCGCCGAGTTTGAAGCGGATGATGTGGCCCCGATTTATGCTTCCTGGGATTTGGGATTGAGCGATTTCATGGCTATTTGGCTCTGGCAGGTGATTGGCGGGAAGTATTACGTGCTGGATTACATTGCCGGGAATAACCAGGCGATTGATTATTACGTGGGGCAGATACGGATGAGGGAGAAGGAGTACGGCCCCATTACCCTGCACCTGCTTCCCCATGATGCGTCCAGGCGGGATTATTCCAAGACTTCCTTTGATGCCGTGCTGCAGAAGGCGGGGTTCCGCACGGCAATCGTGCCGCGTACGTCCGATATATGGACCGGGATTAACGCCCTGCGCAATATGCTGCGCTACTGCACGTTCCACGAGCGGTGCAGCCGGCGCCCGGAGATCGACGGGCAGAAGTATCCTTCCGGGATAGGTTCCCTGGAGTATTACCGCAGCCTGCCGCCGGGTTCCAACGGGTGCGTGAGGGAGATGCCGTTGCATGACGCCTGCTCCCACGGCGCGGATGCAGCCAGGACGTTTGCCGAAGCGGTGAGCCACGGGATGGTTTCCGGACATGCCGGGGTGGCGGAGAAGGTGAGGAGGCCGCATAAACGCCCTGATGCTCTGAGGGGAATGCTTTATTGAGAGAAGGGTTACTTCTTTCTGGTTCGAAATACGCTTTTAGGCAATCGCTCTGGTTTACAAAAGAAGCATTTACAGTATTTTCTGCTCGTGTAGTGCCTTACTCCAACCAAATCCGAACCAACACGATCTATTCTGGATAATAAAGGCTTTAGAAGAGCGTCTTCTCCAGTTTCTGCGTATCGTTTTAACGCATAAGCACACAAGTCAGCGATTTGCACCATACCTGTCAGGGTGCTGTCGACAAAGAGAGGTGTTTCTATGATATGATGAACTCCTGCCAGGAAGGTTCCTTTTTTATGGTAGGAATTCATGTTTTTCGTGTGTTGCTGAGCCACACTTGGGTTGTTGTCATGGATAATGAGTCCACGACGTTTACCCCTTCCGTCGTCCCTGTTTGAGATGCTTTTCAGGTATTTTTCTATACGAATAACTATTTGCTCAAATGACTGTGTTTTAGGAGTCAGGGCGGGCTTTCTCGGAGTGTATTCGTTTTTATCAATTATTTCAGCAAATATTCTGGCAGACGACCATTTCCCAACCATGCAGGATAATTCCTGAAGAAACCTCTGTCGCTCATAGTAAGTAAGGTGTATATAGGATTCCGTTTGAGAATAGTTCTTTTTATATTGCTTGTAGTCCTTTCCTTCAGATTTGCGTTTTTGAATGATTTTTTCACGCATAACTGTGACAGCTTCTCTTCTTTCTGCCGGTGTCATTTTCTCAAAATCCGCTATTTCCTCCTGCTCCTGGTAGTGGCGAACCATCCACCCGACATGGATCTCAGCTTCCGAAAGGCTGTAACTGGTCTTTAGTTGATTGATTTGCTTATCACATTTTGTCCATTTATCCACCGGAATGCCGATGGCAGCCAATACAAAATGATCGGAAACTCCCGGTATTTCCGGTGTTCCGGATTCATCAACGTAAAAGAGGAACATTGTTCTGAGAGATTTTTTAAGGACTGTAATTTTACAAAAAAAAAGCGACCAGGGTGGCCTGCCTAAGCAGGCGGCGAGTCGAACCGACTCTTCCCGGACGCACATTTATTTATACATACCAATTAGTTTTTGTCAACTATTCTACTCGGGTGTATGACGCGCGCATGAGATGCCTGTAAATCACCTCCGGCAAAAAGTAGTGACACTCGGCAACTTGAACGAAGTGCGCCCTCATGCGATTTTTGAGGGATGGACAAGCTGACGTTTTTTTCACAGTGCCTTTCCCTGCTGGGGGAACAGGAGTATGTGCTTGATTCTCCTGCGGCCAGAACGTGCGATTTGTGGTTTCCCTCCGTGATGCTGGAGGCGGTGTCTTACGGGCCGTGGTCGTTTGCCACGAAGGAAACCGTATTGGAATGCCCGGAGAAAGATGGACGGTTTACAGTGCCGGAGGATTGCCTGAAGCTGTTGAAGGTGGATGCCAGGCATTGGCGCATGTCCGGCCGCACGGTAATTTGCGAGGAGAGCCATTCTCTCCTCTATGTGTGGTATTTGTCCAATGATTTGGCCCTGGCGGAGACGCTGCCGGACAATGCGCCAATGTTTGTGGAGGCCGTGAAGTGCCTGCTGGCCGCCAAGATGGCTACGACGGTGACGGGCAAGCCGCAGAATGTGGGCGTGTTCCTGGATTTGTACAGGCGCTACATTGCCGACGCCCTCCACCACGACGTGAGCCAGCGGGGAAGCAATGACCAGCATCCGTTGATGGATATTTTAAACCGTTCCATTTTATAGGGTTATGGGAAGCATTGGTTCATACGCGACGAATAAGGGCAACGCGAAGAGCGCCCTGGCGCAGGGACGTGCGGCGAGGGATGCCGCTTACGTGAACGCAGCCAATACGGAAGCCGAGTCCGCTTCCGCTCTGCGTCTCACTGCCGAGAATATGGCTACGGCCAGGCGCAACCAGACGGCCGCCACTGCTTCGGTGCGCGCCGCCCGCGGGGCGTCCGGCCTGACGACGGAGGGAAGCGGACTGCAGGCGGAGCTTACGACCGCAGAGATTTTGGAAAAACAGATTTCCGATATGTCCCTGGGGGCGGCTATCAATGACCAGAACAAGCGCCATGAGGCGGCCATGCAGCGCTGGGAGGGAGACGCCACGTTGGTGAGTGCGCAGAACCAGGCGGCGGCTTACAGGTCCGCGGCGAATGGAGCCCTGGTTTCCACGGGGATTCAGGGGTTGGGCGCGCTGGCCGGAGGCATTGGCGCCGGGATGGGAGCGTTCGGTTCCACGACAGCCGCGCAGGGAGCTTTTGCCGGGTTTAACCTGGGAGGGCTGGCCGGCAGCGTGTTTCCCGGTTCCACGGCAGACCCGCGCCTGGGCATGATGGAGCTAGGGGCCTGGGCGGCGAGTCCGGCCAAGAGTGATTTCAGTTTTTATAACTATACACAGAAGTGGAATCCTTACCGGAGCATGGGATTATGAATGCTTTTGATGCGACCGTGACCGCTTATGCGGAGGTGGGCCGGGATTTGTGGACGGATGTGAAAGATTGCGCTTCCCTGGGGCTGGCGTTTGTTTCCCCGGATGAAGTGTGCCTGGCCCTGCCTGCCGACCAGCTGGAAGAGTTGAGTTTCCCTCCCGAAGAGGTTCCTCCACTTCCGGAAGGGTGCCTGTTTGTATGGTGGGCCGCCGGGAAGCCGCGGGAACTGGCCCGCCTGGCTCGGCAGTTTGCCGGGAGAGGGTTCACGCATGTGGCCTGGCAGCGTTTTTTGCGCGGCCCGAAGGTGCATGTTTTTCCCATTGATCAACTTACCAATAACACGAAACGATGAAAGAGATTCCTTTATACGGAGGGCCGTCCCTGCAGGCGGCCAAAGCGAACCCCGGAACTGCGGCTAATGCCGCCAACGGGGACCAGGGTCAAATGCTGGGCGCCTCCATCCACAAGGCCGAACAGGGCTTGCAGGGGAGCGCCGAGGCGTTTGCCAGGATTTCCGATTTCGGGGAGATGCAGCGCCAGGAGGTGGAGCTGCGCCGCATCCGGGACGAGTCCGACGCAAAGTTTTCCAAGATGCTGGCTTATGCTCCTGGAACGGATGGGAGCGTTTTTGAGAAGGACGGTTCCATCCGCCAGGGGAAACTAGATGATTTGGCTTACGAGTTCGGACAGAAGATTGAAGGGCTGGGAGGGAGCTTCTTCCACCCGGAGAATGCTTTGAAGGCCGGAGCCACCAGGGATTCTGTGAAGTCGAGCCTGCCGGATCGCTACTGGGGACTGGCCGCCAAGCATCAGCTTGGGGTAGCCAGGCAGGCTTTTGAAACGAGCTTGAAGCTGGCCGAGGAAAAGGGGGATTGGGGAGGGTATGAGTCTTCCGTCATGGGAGCCGTGGAGTCCGGGGCGATTTCCCCCAATGAAGGGGAACTTCGATTGTTGAGGGGGAGGAAGGCACAATATGAGAAGCAGCAGGAGAATTTAAAGACGGCCCTATTTTCCAGCGTCGCCGCCGACCCTGTCCGTGCGGCGTCTGCCGTCAACAAGGGACTCTACAATGATCTGAACCCTCTTGACTTGGACCGGGCCAAACGGGAGATACGCCGCCGGTTGGCTGATGTAGCCACACCCGCGCCCCTTTCTGTGGAAGACCGCCGCAATATCCAGGAGAAGAATATTCAAGCTTTGAAAAAACAGCTTCCCAACGGAGCCACCGAGCAGATGTGGAAGTGGGCCCGCAATGCCCAAAAGAACGGCGGGCGGTTTACGGAACAGGATAAGGTGGAGATACGGAAGGCTTTCGGTACGGAGCTGGATAAATTGCCTGTCCCCAAGGACCGGGACGAAGCCAGGCAGATTGCTTCTCGAATCGTACAGAAGTGGTCCAAGCTTGGCGCCTATGATGGAAACGAGGAATACATCCGTGCCGTGGTGATGGATAAACTGGATTCCTGGATGGATGCCGCCAAGGGGGCCCGAAGGAATGACATCGGCTTGGTGCTGCGCCATATTCCGGACGGCGCGTATATTCCGAACAGGTCCGCTTCTGTTGAGGAGGCATACAAAAAAGGAGACCGTCGTAAGATTCAGGAGAAGGAGACTGCCAGAAATTTGGTGGAGAGCCAGATCGAGGAACATGTGCGCGTCCAGATGGCGTATTGGCGCGAACGGAATCCGGAGGCGAGCATCCACGACGACCGGATGCAGATTTTCCTGTTTGCCGCCGAGAAGGCCAAGGATTTGAACGAATACGATCAACAGAAGAATTTGAGTATTGTGGAAAAGTCCAGGGAGATTTCCCGCGCTTTCGACAGCGAGGCCCAGGTAGGCGACACGCGGGAACGGGGCTCCAATTCAGGGCAGGATTTCATCGACCTGAAGAATAAGGAGTGGAAAGACTATCAGGAAAAGCAGGTGCCCCATACGCCGCAGGTAGAGGTAGCGAAGGACAGCGCCCCCCTGGCTGTGTCCATGTCGTTTGTGTCAGGCAGGCGCGCCGGGGCCTACGTGCCCAAGGAGATGTACCAGAAGCTTGTCCAGAAGTACGGAAGCCGCCCCTGCCTGAAAGCCACCATGGACCAGTCCAAAGCTTATAATGAAGTCCCTGTCGTAGGGTTTTACGAAGGCCCCAACAGGGGTATTGAACTCTCCGGCGACGAGTACGGCAACCGCCTGATCATGCTCGCAGGGGACAAGGGGAATGCGACCGTTCGTTTTGCTCCCGAAGAGGTGCCCGGCATGATCGAGCCCGGCAATATTGATTTGAGTGGCCGCCCCGTCGTCCGCAATGCCGACGGCTCCATCAGCACGGTGCGTTCCATTTCCGTGGGGATGGACGGCAAGGAATACCTGATTCCAACCGTTTCCGAGGATGGCAAGGTTCTTTCCGACGCCGATGCCGTGAAGCAGTTCAAGAAGACGGGCAAACACCTGGGCGTGTTCGATTCTCCGGAGGATGCCACGGCTTACGCCAGGCAACTCCACGAGGACCAGGAGAATCTTTATGCACCGCAGCAGCAGGCAGGAGCCGCCAGCGTGCTGAACCAGCCCGCTTCTTCTCCGCAGAAGGCCGCCCAGGTGCTTTCCCCCTCTCTTCAACAGTACGAGTCCGCCTTCCGGCGAGCCGGGGAGAAGTACGGTGTGGACCCTGATTTGCTGATGGCGATCGCCATCCACGAGACAGGCAACGGGACCAGTTCCGCTTTCCGGAACAAGAAGAACGCCATGGGTGTAAGCCCGAACGGCGGAGGCCCGAGGTCTTTTGAGACGGTCGAGGCCGGCATTGACTACATGGCCCGGCAGCTCGCCCGCAACTACCTGAGCCAGGGGCTGACGACGATTGCCGCCATTGGCAAGAAGTATGCTCCACCCGGTGCATCCAATGACCCCAGGGGGTTGAATTCTCACTGGGTGAAGGGAGTTTCCGAATATTATTTCCAACTTAAAGCTTAACTAATTACCATGTTTGAAACAGACTTTTTCCCACTGGCGCAGGATGCGAAGCATTCCAACCTGCTTCCCGATTCCCTTGATCATTTACAGGAGAATGCCGATTCTCCTTCCTTGCAGGACTGGGGACAGGCACCATCTTCCCGGAAGCTTCCGGAGTTCCAGCCCGATGAAAGCCGACTGAAGGTGTTTTCGGCGCTGGCCCTGGGGGATGATGCCGATGACGAATCCAAAAGGCTGGTGAAAGCAGAAGGCTACCGATACCCGGTCACGCCTGACGACGAAGCTTGCCGGGGGATGGATGTATGCGTTTCCCTGTTTGGTCTGACGAATGCCGCTAACCCGTATTTGTATTGGGAACAGCAAGGCAAGGAAGCTCCTTATTTTAATAATGCCGGGGAAGCCCACCGAGCTGTCTGGCAGGATTTTTCCGGCAAAGCCCGCAAGAGTTATGCCACTTACCAGCAAAAGAAGGCGGAATTTCAACGGGGCCTGGAAGAGTTCGGAAACGAGCTGGGGACTGCTTTACCAGAGGCTGTCTTGACCGGCAAGCCCCTCACCCCCGACATGATGGAAAAGGCAACGCGGTACGGACAGGCCGAGAGGGTAACGGGCAGCCTGCAACGGGCCCGTGCGGCAGTTGACCTGCTCCGTAGCGTGAACCGTGGCGGTGTTTCACAGGGAGCCCACGAAGGCGCCGTCCATGCGGAGACGGAAAAAATTCTCCAAGAAGAGAACAACGACGGGAGTTATTACCGATTCCTGGGCATGGAGTTCGGCAAGCCAAAGACGGAAGAGGAAGCCGAACAGCAGGCCCGTGCCAACCTAGGCAACAGCTACGAGGTCACACGGGAATTCATCTCTCATCTGGTGAACGTCCTTTCTGACGAGGACGGGCAGCTGGACGAGGGGGCCCTGGGCGCCATGATGCTGGCCCTGGACGCGGACGCACAAGGACAGAGAACGATTGACACCCGGTTCATCAGAAATATGAGAGAAGCCCTTAAACGCTGGTGGACAGAAAGCGACGACTTCCTGCGACGCTACACCGGGAAAGACCCCATCAACGAATTCCTTGATGTGCGGAACGCCCTGACAAGCGGGAAGTCCCTGACGCTGGAGGGTTATTTGGAGGACAAGCAGCAGAAGGAAGAGACACACCGGAGGCTGTATGAAGACCCACGCGTGGAAAAACTTAAATCTGCCCTGTCCCGGCTTGAGGACACCCGGTTGAGCGCGGCGGACAAGGCCGGGTTCCTGACCGGCTCTCTCACGGAATTGGGGGCTATTACCGGTGAGAACATTCCTGCCGTGCTGGCCAACATGGCCAGCGGTGGCTTGTCCACAGCAGCGTTTGCCCTGCCGTCCATGAACCGGAACATCACCGAATCCTATGCTCAAGGCCACCAGAACGCGGAACTGGAGGGTTTGATCACGGGTGGTTTTGATGCCCTAGCAGAAAGGAGCTTCGGCGTTGCGGTGCGCAAGGTTCCTTTTGTTGAAAAGCTGATGGATAAGGCGGCTTTGGGATTGATCGGCAAGCCCGTGGTGGGCAAGGCGGCTGCTGCCGTGCAAAGCAACTGGTTCCTGCGCTACCTGGGGGACCGTGTGGTTGCGGAAAGCTTCGGCGAATTGGTTGGAGAAGAAGTGATCAGCCAGACGGGGAGCTACCTGACCATTCAGGGGCTGCGTGGTCTTGGCGTGAACATGGACGCCCCGGAGTGGACGCCCTTCTCGACCGCCTGGGAGAATATCCAGGACGAACGGCAGAGTGCGGCCACGGTGGCGTATTGCGCCGCCCTGGGCCTGATGGGATTGTCCGCCGACACGAGGGCGGCCAGGGAGTTTTCCCGGAGCCGTGAAAATTTGATGACCGTCGGTCTGACTCCGGAAACGGCCACCAAGCTGGCGGCCATGACGGAAGAGGCGGCGAACCAGGCAGCCCTCCTGCAAGCCGGCGGGGACCTCAACGCCTCCAAGCTGCGGGAACTGGACGACAAGTTGCAGGCCGAATACCGCGACGCCTACCAAAAGGAAGTGGTTAACGAAGACCCCGTGAAGCTGCGGGACCGATTGAAGAAGAATCATGACCTGTTCATGTCTGACGTGGATGCGCAGGTCTCCCTGAAGGAGGGGGTTCTGAAAGCAGCCCTGCGGGAACAGGGCGTGCTGGACGTGGAAGAGAGCCTGACGGGCAAGAACGTTGTCACGGTAGAAGACACCGAACAGGCGGAGAAGGACCGCGCCTCCTGGCAGGACGGGCAGATGCCGGAAGGCTACGAAACGCCCGTGAAGAAGGTGGAATGGACGGACGAACAGCTGGCGGCCTATTCCCAGTACGCCATTGGGAACGAAGGACTGAAACGGATGAAGGCCATCCGGTCCGCCGCATTGAATCTGGACATGGCCGCGAAGGTAGATGAAAAGGATTACGCCAAGACCCTTCCGCTGACGGAGAGCGCCGCCCCGGTGGCCGCCGAGTTGTCCAGGAGTAAGGGGGCGATCACGATTGACGCGCTGCGGGCCTTGTCAGAGGCCGCGGCCAGGGAGGGAGAGAATGGCCGCAACGTGCTGCCCGGCGTGAGCAATGCCGCCGTGGGCGCCATGGAGGAAAGTTTTATGAGGCGCTTGCAGTGGGAGGCCCGCAGCGGGAACACGGCTTCCGCTTCCCGGATGCTGGCGGGCGAAGGCGGGGCGGCCGCCATCCGGCTGACGGCCGGCGAGGGTCCCGCCAGCCGCATCCTGTACAATCCGGGTCATACCCTTTCCACCAATCTTGCGGAAGACGTGGTGGAAAGCATGCTGGTGGACAAGCTGCGCCGGGAGGGAGGCATGGACGACCAGGGCGCCTTGACGGACGCCGGGAAGGAATGGCTGGCTGCCATGCACCGGGACATGCAGGCGGTGCGCCGTCAGGTGCTGGCGGCCACCGGCAAGGACATCATGCCCGGACTGGACAAGGCGGAACCCTCCCTGATGAACGTGGCGGAGTATTTTTCCCACCTGTCCCAGAGCGCCTTTTACCAGGGCGCACAGAAGTACGGCTTGAACGATGCGGCGATGCGCCATGTGCAGTTCATGGACTCCGCCCTGGTCCAGGCTAAGTTCCTCAACGATATGGGCGCCGGTTTTGCGAAGTGGGCAGACACCGAGGGGGGCCGCGCCTGGCAGAAGGAGGGGGGCACCCTAGCCGGACTGCTGCAGGAAACCGGGCACGAGCTGGCGGACCTGTACACGTCCAGCCGCATCACGGCGGAAAACGTGGCGGCGGTGGAAGAGGCCCGCATGTACCGGAGGGCCAACGGGACCCGGACCGTGGAAGACATCCGGGCGGAACTGGAAGAGGCAGCCCAGGAGGAAACATTCGTTACACCGGAATCCGAGCTGGAAGCACAGAAGCCGCAGGAAATCCCGGCGGAAGAAAGTGTGACCGGAGAAGCCATTCCGGCGGAAGTCAACGAAGAAGTGCCCGACACGGACCCGGAGAGCGGGCAGTTTGTGCCTCCCCCCGGAAGCGTGATTGAAACCGATCCCGAAGGCAAGGGCCGCGGCCTGGAAGGAGGCCGGTATGCGGAAGACGGCGGGGAAGGTTCTGTGATCGGCATGGTGCCTTTCTCCTCCCTGGAGTTTACCGAACTTCCCTACTCCGGTTATATGGCTGCCGACGGCATGGCCGAAGTGCTGCGGCACGCGGACGGACGCATGGAAGTGATCATGGGGGGAGCCCTGCTGCGGCAGGAGCAACGGTCCATGAAGGTCCGCGTGTGGGATGCGGATGCAGCCCATAACGAAGCCTGGGCCCGTGGCCGCGCGCTGGAACAGATGGTGCTGGCCGGACTGGCGCCAAAGACATTTAGCGTCCGGGACTACCTGGAGTATTACCGCCACCTGTACCCGTCCAGCCTGCCGGACAAGTCCGTCCTGGGGAAGCTGGGTAAGAAGGCCCAGCAGGCCGTTACTATATTAGAGAAGGCTGCACCGGATTTGGTGCAGGACGTGCTTTCCGGCGCCGTGCCCGCGGCGGATGCCTACGCCGCCGTAGAGACGGCCGCCACGCAGGACGGGCAGCGGTTCTTCGTCAACCAGAAAGCCGCCGACAAGAAGGCGAGCCTGGAATACCTGACCGCCATGACGCGGGCCTACGAGGCCGCATCCGGCGCCGATACCGGAACCTTGCAGCACCAGGCCCGCTATACGGTGGCCGCCCGCAAGGATATTCGTAAGGCTGTCTCTCGTCTCCGGGACGTGAGGGGCGAGAAACCCCGCGCCGTGGCCCAGCGGGAGCTTGGAATCAGCCTGCCCACGGCGGAGGCGGTGGCCGATGCGATCACGAGGCTGGGCCTGCTGGACACTTCCTTTGATGCGTTCGAGGCGGATTTGGATATTCCCGGCCGCGCGGCGGAGTGGGACGGAAAAGCTCCTGTCCGCGTTGTGTCGGATTTCATGGAGGCGCGGGAAGAGGTGAAGCAGATGAAGGCAGGAACGAAGGCTGCCGAGGCTGCCGGCAGAGCCGCACGGGAGCGGGCCCGCCAGGAGGAACAGGATGATGCGCTGATGGAACAGGCGCGCAAGTTCGAACTCCCTGCCGCGAAGAGGTGGATGAAGCCGCGCACCGTTCCGCTGACCGGGGCCCAGGCGCAGGAGGCGATTGTGAAGGCGCTGGATTTGTTTACAGCTAAGCTCACAACGAAGCTTTCTTTAAAAATGGTGCTGCATGAAATCAAGGACGGCCGTGAATGGTACGTGGCTACGGACGGGCGCCGCCTTACCGCGGTCAGCCGTATTGCCCAGGCTGATGCTGTAGAGGGAACGAGAGAATTACTTGGAAAAGCCGGACTGTCTTCCTTGGCGGAAAAATACCCTGAATGGCGGCAGGTGGTGCCCCCTCGGGACGCGTCGGGCACGAGGTCTGATTTGGTGGAACTGGCCCGGTTCAATTTTCTGGAGGATGCCAGGAACGGAAAGAACGAGGAAGGCAATCCTACGTTCCGCACAAAGGACGGGGGACGGCGTGTTGTGCTGGTCAACCACGGGAAGATCGCCGTGTTGAATCCGGAATACGTTGCATCCCTGTTGAAGCAAGTCAAGAAGTTGAACCGGGAGCTGGGGATGCCTACCAAGGCGGAAATAACTTGCCCGGCTGATCCTTACCATGCGGTGCGCTTTGATATAGGTGCCGGAGAATGGACTTTCACCAGTGTGTTGATGACGGTGCGAGACCCCGAAGAAAGCTTGCAACCAGAAGACATTGTCCTGAATGCCTATGGTGAACAGGCAAGTACCCGGGAAGCCCAACCGGAAACCCGGGAAGAGCAGCAGGCCCAGCCCGCCGACGAACAGAAAAGGGAGGCCTCCCGTCCAAAAGCGGAAGAAACGGAACAGAAGACCGCTCCCGACAAGCTGGAGGATGCGGGGCGCAAGATACTGGCGCACAAGGATAATTACACCCAGGGTTATACTTCCCCCCTCAAGGCCGGGCTGCCGGAGGATACCTCCGCTGTGACGGTTTCCAAGTATTTTCCCCTTCCCAATTACGAGAAGCTGATCAACGAAGGGATGAGCCAGGATGCCGTGGTGGCGCTGTGCCTGGTGCGGGATTCCATTCCGGATAAACCGCGGGGATGGAGAGCCCGCAGCGGGTACATGACTCAATGGATGCAGGCATTTCAGACGGCCCGCCAGCTTTCCGCGGATTTGCTGGAAGGACGGATAGAGGCACCGGAGATTCTTTCCCGGCTCCGGGAAAACGACATGAGCCACCGCGTAGCGATTTACACGGGAGTAGGTTATCCGCTGTGTCTCAAGGCCAGGGGGTTTACCATCAATGAAAGCGTGTTTTGGTCCCGTGAAACGGATACGCGGGAGAAGGGCTGGGGCCTGTCCCATGAAGCCGACAAGAGGGGGTTTGTTTCTTCCGGTAAGAAGCATGTGCCGGACAACCTGCGTTTCAAGAAGTACGATACGGTGGAAGAAGCCATTAGCGACTTGCGCCTGCTGCTGTCCCTCCAGAGCAAGAGGGACGAAGAGTCGCAAAATAATGGGAAGAAGGGAAAGAAGCCGGTCAAGCTGGAGGTGGGCAGGTATTCCAGGGGTGCCAGGGCCGGCGAAGTGGTGATTTACAAGAGGCTTACGGGCGGGGTTCATGTCGTGCTGAAGGGAGGCTTCACGGATTTCCAGGAGGCCCGGGAGTACCGGGAAGCGCACCTGGATGAATTGGCCGCCAAGCTGAAGCGCATTTCTTCCGAACCGGATATTTTCCCGGTGGTTTCCGCCGAACGTGTGGGTGAGGATTACCGCGGCGGCAAGGATGTGGATAACGCCATGTTCATGGAGACCTTCGGGATCAACGGCATCACGTATGGCAACTGGGTAGCGGGACCGGAACGCCAAGCGAAGCTCAACGCGACGTATGACGCCTTCATGGACCTGGCTAATTTGCTGGGCGTTCCTCCGCGGGTGATTTCCCTGAACGGGGAACTGGGCATCCAGTTCGGCGCCAGCGGGCGCGGCACCGCCATGGCGCATTATAGACATGATGACGTGAGCATCAACCTGACCCGCAAGCTGGGCAGCGGTTCCCTGGCCCACGAGTGGTTCCATGCACTGGACAATTACTTCCAGCGACGGACAGGCAGGCCCTTGGAAATGTCTTCCGACCATATCCGTTCCGGCGTCGGTGCCATGGGAATGAACGACCAGGCGGCAGAGGCGTTTGTTGATCTAGTCCGGGCCATCCGCAACAGCGATTACAAGACGCGCAGCGGACGCATGCCGGGAAAACCGGGTTACTGGGATTCCACCGTCGAGCTGATGGCCCGTGCCTTCCAGGTGTACGTTGTGAAGAAAATGGAGGCCGAGGGGCTGGTCAATGAATACTTGTCCAATTACTCGACGGAAGAAGCCTATGAGGCCAAGGATGAAGAGTACAAGGAGGCGATTTCCGAGAGCCGCTATCCTTACCCTACCGCCGCGGAGATGAAGGAGTTCGGGCCGAAGTTCGATGCGTTCCTTCAATCCCTGACGCACGTCAGACAGGAGAACGGGAATTACGTGACCTTTTCCGTGACGGATGCGGATGACATAGGCGCCCCTGCCGAGACTACGTTTTCCGTTACCGCCCTGGATGAATCCGGAGCCATGTTGAAACCGGAAGCTTTCATCACTCGCCCTGACGGGACCCCGGACTGGTTCACCATCCCGAAGCGCAAGGGGCAGCCCACCATGCCGGTGCGGTTGCTGGTGGGCGAAGATACCGCTTTCCATAAGGGCTACGGGCTGACTCACATTGCCGCGTCCAGGGACTTGGACGGATTGTGGAATCGTGTCACTCCGGAACGGTATTTGTCCAGCATCCTGTCCAACGTGAGCGAATTGTGGGAGATTTCCCCTGGGCGGGAATTGTTGGTGAAGGGGAAGAGGCCGTCTTCCTGGATGATTCTTCAACTGGTGAAGGAGGACGGGTACTACTCCATCGTTTCCGCATATCCTGTCGAACAGGGCAAGAAGCCAAAAGGAAAGAAGCTCCCCCTTGCAGAGCGGGCGTCTGGTGAGAACCAGAGGGAAGCCCGACACAGGCAACCTTCTACAAACCCGGATGCGGTTCCGGGCGCCTTCCCGGGAGGTCAAGAGAGTGAAACCGCAACTCTAGCCTCTACCGCTGGCGGGGGAGATGTTTTCTCCTTACCATCTGGGGCACATGTTGTCAACATCAATGACGTAAGGCTGCGCTTTGACGACGGGCGCCAGATGCACGCGGGCCCCCCTGTGTCCACGATGTCCCTTGCCCTGATGGATGACGGGCTGGACACGGCTCCGCACCTGAAAGAGCGGGTAGTGCAGCAGCTCATCGGCGACGTGCGCACGGCGGTGCGGCGGTTCAACCGCGTGTTTGCCGGAAACACGGGTGTAGAAACCGCGGCTCGTGAACTGGGACAGGCCCAGGCGTTGCTCGGCATGATCAATAAGTACGCAGCCAAGGGCTACCGCCCGCGCCTGGCCGCCCAGATGCGCTACGTGGAGGTGTATGCCCGGATGCTGGAAAGTGGGAAGATTCTTTCCTACGGGAAACTGAATGCCCAGGAACTGGAATCCCTGAAAGAAGACCTGGAAGCGGACCTTGCCGATACCGTGGATGTTTCCGCCCGCGGGATTGCGTGGGAGGCCGCTGAGGGCGGGCTGTCCGGCGAGCATGAGCTTGAAGGGCTGGAAACACAGGCTCGCCAGGAGGTACGCGATACACTGGTGAGGGATTATGCCGGCCGCAAGCTGGACGAGGTGGTGCGCGACATGCTGAACCAGGGGGCGGCCCAGCTTGAAAAGCAGTTGAAGGACGATGAGATCGCCCGCGTCGGCAAGCTGCTGGACTTTGTCAGGCCCAGGAAGGACCCGAAGACAGGCAAGCTGAAGAAGGGCCTGATGAGTGCCGACGCCTACCGGAGAGTAGCGCGGATTACCCGCATGATAGAGGCGCCGGCAGAGGCGAAGGCGGAAGAGATGGAACGGCTGAATCTCCAACTGGCTGATGACAAGCTGTCCGAAGCTGACCGTGACCGCATTGCCCTGGAACTGCTGGACTGGTCTGTCTATGGGGCGCTGGATAGCATGAGCCTGGATGCCGTGAGGGCTGCCGGGGAAAGTCTCCGGGAACTGGTCCTGGTGGAAAGGAACGTGTGGGAGTCCAGGCTGGAGGATGAGCAGAACCGCCTCAAGAGGGTGGCTATGGATGCTGCGGCAGTTCTGGGACGGACGGATGCCATGAAGATGCTCCGGATGACGGAGAAGGAGGAAAAGGCGTTCCGGAAGTTCGGGGTCATTGGACGCCATTTGATGAGCTTTTCCCAGGCCATGTATGCCATGAGCGGCATGCCCGGCGTCATGAAGGAGCTGGCCCGTGAAACGCTGGACGCTGTGGCTGACGGACATGTCCTCCTGACGGCCAGGGAGAAGGCAATCATGGACGAGCTGGAAGGGTTCATGAAAAATGAACTGGGGTTAAGGAAGAAGCGGCAGAGGTCCGACTTCATTCAGGGCCTCAAGAAGACGATCAAGACCGGGATTGTAAGGGAGAAGGTAAAAGTGCACTCCCTTGATTTGACTGTGGAGGAGGCCCAGCGCTGGCTCTCCATGAGCAAGGAGGAGAGGCAGGCAGAGCGGGACCGCCTAAAGGAAGAGGCTGAAAGCAAGGGGTGGCCCGCAGCAAATGTCGTGGAAGAAGATGACGTGCTGCCGCTCAAGGATGCTCTCAACACCGCCTTGAATCCTCCGCCGCGCATCGACGGGAAAAAGGGCCGGAAGAGGGAGTATGTGCAGGTGAAGCGGGAATGGATGGAAAAGCAGGAGCCCCTTGAAGCCAGTGCAGACCAGCTTCTTAATGTCATCCTCACGTATGAGCAGCCTTTTTACGCAGAGAACGCACGCATCAACGGGTACACCCCGGAAGTTCTGGATGCCTTGCGCCAGAAGGTGGGTGCCGACGCGCTCGCCTACGGCTACAAGATGCGCGACCTCCTGTCCGAGAGTGGGGTTGCCGAAGAGTTTGAACAGCGCGAGGGGGTTCCTTTCCCCGCGCAGGTGAATTACTGGATGAGCCGGTTCCATGATCCTTCCCGCATCAACCAGGACCGGGACGCCCTGGACGTGGAGAGGGGGACCGGAACCCGGTACGGGATGCTGATTCAGCGCGTGGACCACAGGCATGAGGTGGATTTGAGCATGGGGGCAAGCAATGTGTTCCTTGCCGCCTGCGCCCAGCAGAATAATTATCTGATCATGGGCCGGATGACGGCCAAGTGGAGGCGCCTTTTAGCTAACAAGGAGTTTGCAGGAGCCTTGAACCAGAGGCTTGGGGACGGCTTGTTCACATCCCTCAAGCAGATGATCGACCTGTTTGACGGTGCCGGGGTGATGGAAGCGGTGACGCAGCGCGCCATGGGCAGCCTGCTGGGCATGTTCCAGAATGCTCATGCCGTGAGCGTGTTGTCCGCAGCCCTGACCACGATTGCCAAGCAGCCCTCCGCCCTGATGCACGCGGCGGCGTTCAAGAGCCCGGTCAGGGTTGTCAAGCAGTTGCTTTTGGACAGGGCCGGCGCGGGAAGGATTACGTTTGGAGAGATGCTGCGCAAGCCGTTTTTCCAGGCGCGGTTCAAGGATGACCGTGTGTTTGTGGAGCTGATGCGCATGGGCTCCAACGCCAAGTGGACGCGCATGGCCGGCCTGTCCCGTGTCGGGATGCAGGCCCTTGAACACGTGGACGTGTGGTCCAACTGCGCCAGCATGACGGCCCTGTATAATCTGACCTGGCAGGATTTGGAGAAGGAGAACCGCGCGGCTGCCGTCCCCATGACGGAGGAACAGATGGAAGAGATTTGCGACAGAACCGTGAAGAACGCCCTGGAGCTTGTGGGGCAGCCCCAGCGGCTGACGCAGCGTTCCATGATGGCGGCTCTTGGGAAAAACAATTTGTGGGTGCGGATGAATTGTTACATGGGCGGTGAAATGCTCAACAAGGTGGGCATGACCGCGGCCATCGGAGAGAAGGCACGGGCGGAAGGAGATGGGGTGATCAAGAGGTTCGGCAGGAAGATGCTGTGGCTTTCCACGATGTCCAGCGTGGAGCAGGTTATTTTGATGCTGCTGGATTTAATGCGCGGCAAGGGTCCGGACGATGATGACGAGCTGCCGTGGTGGCTGGTTTACAATGCTCTCACCGGGTTGTCCGGTCTTGGTCTGCTTAATACCCTGCCCATCCTGGGCCCCACTCTAGAAGAAGTCAGCGGCCAGCTCAACAAGCTGATCACCGGCAACGGCAAGGGATTTATCAAGACCGGCTTGCTGGATGACATGCTGTTCAACCTCCGCGGATGGATGCGCTGCATCAAGAAGTTCAGAGATGTGGACAAGATGAGCGGCGAAGAAATGGTTCTGGCGATTGCTGACACCGTCCGCCTGGGAGCGGCAGGAACCGGACTGGGCCGCGGTGTCAATAGCACGATGCAGTGGTGTAGCACGTTGAGCGGTACGCTACAATCCTTCTCCGCCGTTGGGAACATGCTGCGCCCCCTTCTTCAGCGTGCCATCAATGAGGAAAAGAAGGAGAAGAAGGAACGCAGGGAAAGGGCGCAAAGGTGGTGATGTTAATCATAAAGTATTTTTATATAAGTATATTATCCAACTTGGGCAATATCGTCTCGAAGTGCTTTCTTCCATGTCGCAGCCATATTTTCGTCAAGTACACCCGTGTCTTGTATGTATTTCATAGTTGAATAAAATAGCCGCTCAAGCTGTCTTCCCGTGTTGTTGAGGATTCCGCGATATAAATGGTATCTGCCGGTAGCAATAACATCCCATGTTAACTTGTTCAATATCAGAGCAAGCATTAGTGTTTCATTCCCTGGCTTATATATGCCATCATGCGAATACCCAGCTATCATTTCTTTTCTATCTTTTATAGCCGCTTTAAGTGCAATTTCTGACATAATACTGTATGCACTTTGAATAGAAGTATCTTCTGCCCAAGGATTATTACCTTTCCTCAACATTTTAATCATTACATCCAATGGCTCTTTTGTTTTTTGGTTTTCTTTTTGACTATGAAATAAAGGAATAGATTTTACTTGAGTCAAATCAATAGTTTTTACGGGACGATTCCTGCGTCTTTCTATAGCCTTAATGATGTAGTGCCACGCAATAAATGCAGGCAGAATCGCAAAAATAAACCCTCCAAATTTTATATCGGCCAACTGCTTTATTACTGCAAGTCCAAACCAGAGTATAATGCAACAAGCTAAAAGAATGAGAAAAGACACAAAGAAACCTACTTTCTTTTTTTCTGCCGGTGAATTTATAGTCATACCAGAAAACTATGTCTTTTCATAGAGAAAGACAATAAAAAAGCCCCTGACCCGGAGGCCAAGGGCTGAACAGGAGCACTTTTCTGATCAAACTCTACAGAATGCGCGCCAGATGGCAAGCCTCAAGCTTTCTCCCAATCCTCCAGCGTCTCTACGTACACCCCAGAAATCTTCCCACCGTCCATCGGCTCAATGTCTCCGAATTTGGGATTAAGGGGATGCAAGACGTAGTCCATCTTCCCGGTCTCCGGATTTTTGCGTCGCCCGAGTTTTTTCAGGGTGACACCGCGTTCATCATAGTATTCTACGATAGTCCCTACCTTGGGCACCGGAGGGATGGTGTGCTTGCGCATGACAACCAAAGACCCATCCGCAATGATGGGCTCCATACTCTTTCCCTCTACCCGAAGCACGTATTCGTCCTTGCCGAGAGGACGGTTAGCTCTGACATAATAGGGAATAGTATCTCCGGGTTGTAAGCCGCCAGCGGCGATGTTACCGATGATTGGCAGGTTGTATCTCTCCTCCTTACTTGTTCCTGCCACGGGTAATGTTTTTATTGGGTGTGGCACAGATTGCGCCTTTTTCTGATAATACTCCCGTGCGGTAGTCTGGAGAATGTAGGAAACCATGTCTTCAAGGTTCTTGTGCATCTCATCCGCCAGGGCGCGGAGTTGCTTTTCAAAGTCTGGCGGAAGCTCAAACTCTATTTCTTCCTCCCCGGTCATTAGTTTTTCAATGAGGGCGAGCTTGGCGGGAGGGATTGGACGATCTGTTGTAATCCAATTATCAACTGTTCTCTTGCTAACCAGCGTTTTTTCAGCAAGCCACTCACGATTTTTCCCGATGGTTTTCAACCAGTCTTTGATGTCTTTTGCATTGAGCATGTATGTATTTTGCACAAAGCGTGCGAAGAGGCAACAAAAAAATATCACATGAAAGCACGATAAGCGTAATTTTGTGTTGACTAAATCGCACATTCCGTGCTTCATTACATCATCAACAGCACGCAACACGCAAATATGATCATCAACCTGAAAAAAGAAACGCAAGAAGTGCGGGAGTGGTTCCGTGAGGCACAAGCCGCTACAGGCTTGAGCGGTCGGGCTCTCGTTATCGGTGCCATCATGGATTTCCGCCAGAAGGCAAAAGACCGTACCCTCCAGCCTAGGAAAACCCCCAAGAAGCCCGCGGCATGAATAGGCCTCTTACAAGAACAGACCTGATGATGCTCCGAGAAGAGAATCCGGAGACCTTTTATCAGTTAATGCCTGCAATGCGTATTCATGTATTGCCTGGCAAAGTGAGTAAGGTCGAAAGGGCCTCTGTAAGTTACGAGATCGTCACTAAGGAGGGCATCCCCTGTCCTGCAGATGACGCAGTAGGAACGCAGGTTTTTAACAAGTGGATCATAGACGTTAAGATGCGTATTGGGAGTTTTGTGAAGAGCCATGAGAAGTTTATAGTCATCGCTTTCCGGAGCTTTGAGGATGCGCTTTATTTTTTTTACTGCCGTTCTTTTGAGGTAGAACTTGCTCAAATGGGGGTTGAGGTATCTGCACCCCATTGTGAAGGAGGAAACAATGAGACAGGCAGTACTAAACAAAGCGATCAGGTCCAGCATGTACATGTTTTTTTGGCAGAATGCCGTGAGCTGGACGAATTGAGAAGGGCATGCAGTCGCGATGTGGAGAAGTACCCAGGTTACGCAGATGATGGCTGCGAGCTTTTTACTGCCGAGCAGTTTGAGAGCCTGCTGAATGAACGGGTGCCAATCCATGCACAAGAGTGTACCCGATAACCAGGAACCATTCAATTCTAACAATGATTATCGAATACGACACCGAAGACCGCTGCATCCGCGTGGACGACGTAGCCGTGAGCCACGCAGACGCTGAAAAGCTGATGGCGGAGCACGAAACCGCAGTGGCGGCCCTCGAAAACGCCCTGGTGCAGTACGAACGGGATCACGCCACGACGGACAACCCTGACGGACACCATGACTGACCTGGAACCCGAACTGATTGATGTGCTCAAGCTACTCGGCTGGCACGAACTGTAACCTAATGAAATACTATGACCTACCCTGAAACAGAATTTTACGACTGCAAGACTCTTGCTCTCCTGTACGATTCCGACCGGGATGTGATCAAGAAGACCGTCCATGAGTTGAAGGACAAGGGGCATGTGATTGAGGTCCTGTACTGGGGCAAGCAGGGCAAGATGAAGGTGCACGGCAAGCAGTTCCGAAGAGCGCTCCTGCGGGAATATGGAGAAGGAGGAATGAGCAAATGAAGGCGTTACTTCGAGCCTTGGCCATTGGTACATGCCGCCTGATTGCTGGCGGTGCCTGTGGTTTGCTCATTGCCGGTACAGCGTGGCTCATCGTGGAAATGGACAACAACGAACTACAGGCGGGGAAGAGTCCGCATTCCGGATTCACGCCCGACTGCCCGAAAGCTTTTGACGGCTTCGCAAAACCGTCCCGCCCCTCGAGGTTCGAGGAAAGCAATAACCAATAGAAAACCAATACAATGGATAATACCACCGAAGAAAAGAATACGCAGCCCTGGCCCTGCACGTCAGACGAAGCATGCTGCTGCGATCCAGTAGCCGAACAAGCACCCGTCACCGTGGATATGATTGAAGAAGCGTATAACCGCCTGGAAGAGCTTGTGAATCAGTGTAAGACCCCTGTCATTCTGCATATCAAGATTGAGAAGGGTGAAAGTGTGAACAGCAGGACTTCTACCTGCAAAGCTGTTACGAAAATGGCCGGCGCAAAAAGTACGGAATGGCTTGCGGCTCGTGGCTACTTGGAAGCCTCCGGAATTTGTTTCTCCGGCAATCCCGAAACTATTTCTTTGGGAGTGAAGCTTGCTTTTAAGGAAGCCCACAGGAGAGCTGGCTTAAATCCCATTGCAGACATGCTCGGAATCGCGGGCTGCGAATGCGAGGAATGCCAAGACTGATTCAGTTGGCCGGGGCCAGCGCCAACTGGTCCCCGGCCTGTTATCAATAACTAACCCAATAGAATACTAATAACGTGAATACGAATACAACAAACGAACTCACCAATCAAGCACCAGGCAATCCTTTTGCCGTTCAGGCTCCCGCCAGTGGCGGAGCCCTGGCTGCCATGACAAGCAATGCAGCCGTTACTTCCGTGCTGGCTTCCATTTGGATCGCCAAGCAGTTTCCGCGGGATTTAGCTGAAGTGACCTTGAGAATGAAACAGGCTTGTGCTCAACCGAAGTTGGCGCAATCCGCCACTTATTCCTATCCCCGCGGAAATACGACCGTGACGGGCCCTAGCATCCGCTTGGCGGAAGCGCTGATTGGCGCATGGGGCAATGCGGAAGCCGGATGGAAGGAAGTTGCCCGCCATTGGGACCCGAAGGGAGCAGATGGAAACGGCTGCAATGTGTCCGAATGTCTTGCCTATTGTTTTGACAAGGAGACCAATGTTCGCCGGGAAATTGCTTTCTCTGTACCTCATACCCGCGATAAGAATGAGACTGATTCCAAAGGGAAAAAGACTGGAAAAATGCTGCGTGTCGCCCTTGATAACGAACGGGATGTTTACGAACTGTGCGCCAATATGGCTTCTCGCCGCATCCGCGCCTGCATCTTGCAGGTACTTCCCGGCTGGTTGACTGATGAAGCGCTGGAAGCCGTAAAAAATACGCAGGAGAGTGGATTTAAGCGTGATAAGGCTGATATTCTCCGATCCCTGGAAGCTAATTTTTTAGCTTATGGAGTGACGCGCGCCCTGCTCGAAACCAAATTGGGGCACAAGCTTGAAGAAATGACCGTAAATGAATTGCGAGATTTAAGCAATATTTATAACGGCATTGTTGATGGTATGGTGCGGGTGAAGGAAGTGTTCCCGGATGACGACCAGCCCGCCAGGAAACCCGACCTGCCGAAGACTCCTGTATCTGCTCCCGCTCCCAAGGCGGCCCCCAAGACGACGCAGGCCCCGCCGCCTGTAACCGCTCCGGCGCCGGAAGACGGTATTCCCGGCCTGGATGTACCGGAGGATGCGCCCTCCTTTGGCACTTTTGAACATTAACCCCTGACTTACTGACCTTATGTTTGATACAGAGATCATCGAGGACGAACGGCAGGGGCTGCCCAGCGCCAGCGGGATGCAGAGGCTTTTCCTCTGCCCCGGAAGCTGGAATGCAGAAAGGAAGTGCCCGGTGGACGAAGAGAGCGATGATGCCGCCCTGGGAACCATGCTGCATGTCCACATGGAGCAAGGGACAATGCCGGAGGACCCGGAGGACGCCGAAGCCGTGGCTTGGTGCCGCGAGACGGAAATTTCCCTGTGTGAGAAGTACCTGGAAATGTCGGATTTCAGCAAGGATTTGTTGAGAGAACAGTTCATGCGCGAAGTGCGGTATTTTGAAAAGGATGGAATGTTTTCCGGGAAGCCTGATCTGGTAGTTTACTGGGGCCGCAGAGCGCTGGTGATTGATTACAAGTTTGGCCACCTGCCGGTGGCGGCTGCCGAGTGCAATTTGCAGTTGAGCGCCCTGGCCGTGCTGGTGGCAGATTCCAAGTGTGGCTACAGGTTGCCTGAATTTGAAATGATAGATGAGGTGTTTGTTTGCATTTTGCAGCCTTATGCGAGCCGGAAGGAACCTGCCGTGTGCCGGTACACTCGCGAGAGCGTGGAGCAGGCACGGGCGTTTTTCCAAACCTGCATCAAGCTGGCGCAGGACGAACACGCTCCGCTGAAACCCAGCGAGAAGGCTTGCCGGTATTGCCGGGCCCAGTCTTCCTGCCCGGCAGTGTCTCTGGCCCTGGTGAACGTCACGTCCGGGGATTTAACGGCTGCCTGGGAGCAGTGGACCCCCGAAAAGCGTCGGGAAGCTTATGACCTCGCCAAGCTGGCGAAGAAGTGGGCGGCTTCCGTGGAAGGTAAAGTGAAGGCGGATCTGAAAGCCGAAGTGGATATTCCCGGGCTGGTTCTGGCCCCCGGCAAGAAGGCGTTTACGATCACGGATGCCGCGGCGGCCTTTCAAATCCTCAACGGTTTGTTCCCCGATGGCATCACGGCACCGGCGTTCACGTCCTGCTGCAAGGTGGGGATTACCGACCTGGATAAGCTGGTGCATTCCGTGCGGAAGGCCGCGGATGCTGGCGCCAAGGTAGCCGAGTCCAAGGATTGGCTGCGGAAGACGCTTGCAGGGTGCGCAGAAGTGAAAGTCTCTGATGGCTCCGTGAAGGAGATAGGGGGAGGTGCGGCATGATGACCACGCTGACCATTACCTTGCCCCATACGCCGCGCTGCCTGTCGCCCAACGCCAAGGCCCCTCTCACGCAGAGGGGGGCCATTGTGGCCGGCTACAAGAAGACGTCTGCCAAGCGCCGCGCCCGAACAATGGCCGGTGCCGTGACGCAGGAAGCCCTGAAGGGCCACAAGATGCAGCCGACGCATTACCGGGTGATCTGGTACTTCAAGGGCAACAAGCCGGACGCGGACAACTGCCTTGCCCGCTGCAAAGCGTACCTGGACGGAGCCTGCAAGGCCATGGGGATTGACGACAGGACGCTGGATTGTGCGGGGATTGACCGTGTGCATGACTTGGCGAAGGCAGGGCAGGTAAAAATTGTGTTTGAAAGGAGGTTCCCATTCAAAAAATCGTGTGCAAACTGTGAAATGAACGAAGGTGATTATTTTTGCTACACCCACGGAATCATAAGCGATCTAAAAAACTGCTGTCGTGATTGGACCCCTACCAAGGAGGAAGAAAATGACGCCTGAGCAGAAAGCCTGGTTTGAGTATGGGCGCTCCCGCGGCTGGCTTAAAGCCCACAGAAGCAAAAAGTATTTCGCGGATGTGCCCGATATGGGGCTTTCCTTTTGGCATATGCAACGCAACATGTGCGGATTAAATGCACTTATCCGCGACACATGGCGGAAGCGGGCCGCGTGCAGGGCGTGGATGTCTTTAAAGGAGCGAAATTGCAAAAATTGCATGCACCTTCATCGCGACATGAAATCTGGTTCCCCTTGTTTTTGTTGCACAGGTATTGACGACGAAATTCCCAATAACTGGGAGCCGAGAAAGGAGGGAGAATGAACACGTTTAACACTCCAAAAACCGAGAAAACCACGAACGTCTGGCTCACTCCGCGCTACGTATTGGATCTGCTGGGGCATTTTGATGTGGACCCCTGCGCCGCTACTGTGCGCCCGTGGGATTGTGCCCGTGTTAACTACACCGTGGAGGATAACGGCCTTCTGATGCCATGGGAGGGGCGCGTATGGCTTAACCCTCCTTATGGGAATGAAGCAGAAGCGTTCATGGAGCGCATGAGTATGCACCAGGGCGGAGGGCTGGCGCTCATTTTCATGAGGTCGGACACGCGCTGGTTTCAGCGGTGTGTGTTGCACCGTGCCCGGTATCTGTTCCTCTGGAAAGGCCGCATCCGCTTTTGCCGCCCGGACGGAGAAACGCCCGGCAACCAGCCCAACGCTCCGAGTTGCCTTGTGGCGTGGGATAACCAAGAAGCGCCCCTGTTGTACACATTGCAGAATCAGGGGCATGGAAAGGTGGCTGTATTATGAACACTAGAGCACCACGGAAAAGGGCTCTGGCCCGATACCTTGGAGGCAAGAACAGAATCGCCCCCTGGATTATCAGCTTTTTCCCGCCTCACAAAATCTATGTTGAACCGTTCGGAGGTTCCGGGGCTGTGTTGCTTAACAAGCAGCCTGCATGGATGGAGGTCTATAACGACCTTTATGACCGGGTGGTGAACTTCTTCGAGGTTTTGCGCGATACGGAAAAATCCGCGCGGCTGGCCAGTCTGTTGGAATTGACGCCATACGCACAAGAAGCCTATGCCAGGTCATTTGAAATCGCGGAAGATCCAGTCGAAGATGCTCTCCGCTTTGCCGTCAACTCCATGATGTCCTACGGCGGAGGTATTCACAAGCCGGGGTTCAAACGTAATGGTCTATTGAGAACAACACCCTACCCGCAGACATGGCGGGAATATCCGGCCGTAGTGCGAGAATGTGCGGCCGAACTCCGGAACCGGAATATCGAGATCAACAACATGGATGCTCTGCAGGTCATGTCCCGGTACGATACGCCGGATACACTGCATTACGTGGATCCTCCCTATGTGCAATCTACCCTCGGCAACCGCGTGAGGTACGCGCATGAGTACGACCAAGAGGACCATGAACGGCTTCTTGTTTTCCTCCAGACCTTGAAAGGCAAGGTTGTCCTATCCGGCTACGATTCCGAGCTTTATTCCGCCTATCTGGACGGCTGGCGGAAAGAATGCAAGGTCTCCCACGACACACAGGGCGGCAAGAAGATTGAATGCCTGTGGCTCAACTACAACCCCCAACTGACGCTTTTTTGATATGGCAACATCACGCATGATACGAGAAGGGTTTCTCGATTCGGAAAAGGTAGCGGCTTTGTCGTGGCGAACCGAGTGTTTCTTCCATCGGCTTTTGCTGGTGGCGGATGACTACGGCCTGTTTGACGCTCGACCAACGGTATTGAGGACTCGCTTATTTCCCCTGCACCTTGACAAAGTCAGTAACCAGGACATTCAAGACTGCCTCCATGAAACGGAGGAAGCCGGGCTTGTAAGGGCATACTGTGTCGGGGGCAAGGATTATGTGCAGATCATCAATTTCGGGCAGCGCAGACAGAGTAAGCCCAAGTTCCCGCTTCCTGACGGTGATTCACCGTGTAATACAGTGAGTCACGGTAGTTCACGGGAATCCACGGTGAATAACGGTGAGTCACGGAAATCCACCGCTTATACGGAGACGGAGACGAAGACGTATACGGAGTCGGAGCCGTGCTCTGTAAACAGGGGTGTAGAACAGTTCCCACGGAGTGCGGAGGAAGTGCGGCTTTTCATGGCGGCCCAGCTTATGACTCCCAAGGGAGACGAACTGAAACGGTGCGCAGAGTCGTTTTTTGATGATTTCAGCGCCCGTGGCTGGCGGGACAGCAAGGGGATTCCTCTTGCCGATTGGAAGCCGGCGGCCCGCAAGTATGCCCGCTCCTGGGCAACCAATAATGTGCAGCATGGGCGGCAACAAGGTCCATCTGGACGGAAGGACGCCAACGCAGGAAGGAGATACGAATGATGGATGATATTCAACACTTGGCTGGGCAAGTTGCCCTTGCGCCATCTCAAAACGGGATTGTCCGCAATTACAAGCCTGTACGGTACGATATGGGCGGCTTTGACGAGCGAGTGCACCCAGAGGTTCAAGCCATGCACCGCGAGGCACAGTGGTTCATCAACGACGTGGTGAACAAGGTTCGTCCGCGCCGCTGGCTTTCCCTGTTGGGGGCTTCCGGGGTGGGCAAGACGCATCTGGCGGAGTCCGTGAGGACTGCATTGGTCAAAGAGCGCCCCACGATTCCAATCCAGCTTTGGAAGTGGCAAAAGGTGGTTTCCATGCTTCGTTCCGGGGACTGGGCATTCGTGGAGTATCTGGTCAAAGAGGTGTACGTGCTGATTCTGGACGACATCGGAGCTGAGAACACCACGCCTTCCATTCTGTCCGCGCTGAACCGTGTTGTTGACGGACGGCTCGGGAAATGGACGATGCTCACCTCCAACCTGCTGCCGAAACATATCGGGGAACATTTGGATGCCCGTATCGCCTCCCGCCTGTACCGGGGCGAAAACGTGGTATGCAGGGTCGAGGACGCGCCGGACTACTGCTTTGAACGCTACATGAGAAGGGAGGGAGAATGAACGAGTCGTCAGTCAGAAAAGACCTGTTGCGGAACATTGTCCGCCAGAGGGTGCGGCCGTCGCAACTGCTTATCCTGATGGAGGTCCGAGATCATCCGGGAAGAACGTCACGGGAGATTGCTGACAGGTGCCATCTGGACCCCAGTAACGTGTCCCACAGGCTGGATTACCTGGCAAGGACTGGCGACGTGGTCAAAACCGGGTCACGTCCCTGTGTGCATTATTTGAGCAAGCAGGGGCGTGATTTTTTGGATGGAGTTGAGGATTCAAAGTCAGCAGGTTGATGCTATCGGCAAGAAACGTTGACACTCGGCAACTCGACACGCCGAAAAACAGGAGGGTAAAATATTGGTATGAAGAGAGAGGGTAACAAATCCAGGACGACGGAGAAGAAGAAGGAGTTTGCAAGGCTCCTGGTTGATGGAAAATTGTCCAAGGCGGACGCATACCGTAAGGCTTACAAACGCAAGGACATGAGCAATGAGGCGGCAAGTAAGGCGGCTTCCCGTTTGTCCAAAGATGCTGAAATTGTGCGAATGATTGACGAATTGAACGCCCAGTTGAATAAATCCGCCGTGCTGACCAAGCAGGAACGCATGGAATGGCTTTCCCGCGTTGTGACAACTCCCATCGGTGATATTGACAACACGTCAGAGCTTTGCCAAGAGTCTTCCATTGATGAAAATGGCATGAAATTCAAGATGCCATCGAAAATTGCAGCCATTGCCGAGCTCAACAAGATGGATGGAGCCTATGCACCAGAGAAGATGAAAGTAGATGCAGGAGAGAACTTTATGATTCTTTTGGCGTCCCTGCCATTTGATCCTCCCGTAAAGTCCGGCAAAAAGTAGTGACACTCGGCAACTTGAGATTTTTCCGGGTTTGCCTCATGAAGGAGGCATGCTTAATTTTCTGGGGATTACACGCCATTTGTCCACGACAGCCGGCTATGCCAAGCGCATAGGCTGGCTTTTGCGTGAGGACGTGACTCAATCTCCGTTCCCGGTAACGGGCGTTTCTTTTGCGGGCACCGTGAAAACGGAGGAAGGAGAGCTGCCCATCACAATCGAGCATGGCGAACAGGAGAATTACCTGGAGCTTACCTTTCCCGCCCTTCCTATTGGCCGCTGGCCGTATGCCATCCATGCCCAGGATGAATCCGGAGAGGATTTACGGCTATTTGCGGGTTACATCGGCGCTGTGGAGTCCGTGACTCCCATTGAGGCTTCCACTGTGTACGACATTCCGGTGATGGGCATTGCGATTCCTATCGAGGCAGGCAAGACCATCAAGGCGCAGTGGCTTTCCAACACGGCGGCTTCCCTCGCCGCCCAGCAGGCGCAGCAGGATGCTTCCAGCACCCGCACGGACGCGGACACAGCGAGTCAGGCAGCCACGACGGCAACCGGAGCGGCTATCACCGCCGCGGAACGAGCCAGAGAAGCGGAAGGCTATGCCGGCGCCGCTCAAGCCTCCAAGGTGGCGGCTGGCAATGCCGCGGCCTCTGCCAGCACGTCCGCCGCTGATGCGGCCCACGATGCCAGGAGCGCCAATGACGCCAAGACGGCTGTGGAAGGGATTGTTTCAGATTTTACGCAGACGATCAGCGCGGCCAAAGAGGAAGCCGTTACCGTCATACAAGCCAAGCAAGCTGATTCCGTTCTTGCTGTAGGGCGAGCGCAGAAAACCGCCACGGACAAGGTAGCCAGCGCACAAGGCGCTGCTGTCACAGCCGTGGAAACGGCAAAGACGGAAGCCGTGCAGGCAGTGCAGACGGTCCAGGCGGAAGCCATGGAGGCAATCACGCCCTTTGTCGAACAGGCTGAAACCGCCAAAGGGGAAATAGACCAGGCGGAAGGCAGAATCAAGACGGCGGAAACCAATGCAGAAACCTCCGCCAAGAATGCCTCTGACTCCGCCACCGCAGCCCAGCAGGCCCTTGCCGCCATCCCGCAGGTGGACGCGGCGGGCAACATGACGCTGGCCGGCGGTCTGACTGCGACGGGCACCGTTACTGCCAACGGCGACGTTCGCGTGCCGCTGCCTGCCACGGCCCAGGAGGCTATCTCTTACGAGGCGCTGATAGAGCAGCGGGCCGCAGATGATTGGCGGCGGATGGGGTACTACATGGAGACCCTGATCCCCTCCTGGGTAACTACCATTGTGAGGCAGATGCAGATGTCCGCCGCTTATAATGTGGGCACGGCCAACGTATCCATCAAGGAGGGCGTATACGGTAACGATTGGCAGGACATGCTGGTCACGATGACCAAGGCTGCCGGCGTATCTCTGATTGGTTGCAGCACTGGGGCGTGGAAGTTTGCCAACTACATGGGCAATAGCCGTAATAGAGATTATGCCGCCGCCTCTGTGTGGCGCATCATCGGCTCTGACAAGGTGTCTATCCTGCTGGGGAGTACGGCGCAAGGCTATTCCTCGGCGACCAATCCGGCGGCGGATTGTTATGCGCATCCCATCCATTGGGTAGATTATGCCTGGGATAATGCAAATTACAGATACCCGCTGATCAACTCTGTCAACGGCGCAACCAGCAGAGACATGACGCCCGCCTGGCAGGTGACGATCTACCCCAAGGGCTACCTGGGCAGCAGCACGTCCTGCCTGTTGCGCGGCACGGATTACGGGCGGGATGTAGGTGATCAGCAGTATATGTGGGCATTGGCGCCCAGCGTTACTTATCTTTCTGTGGCGATAACTCCCCGGCAATCGGCTGACCACGCCAATGTTGAGAATCGCTGGGAGATGTTTGTGGACGGCCACTACGTGATGCCGATGACAAGCCTGTTTTGCGGGAGCGGCAACACGGCCTGCTTCACGGCAAAAGCCAAGGCTCACGAGGTGAGCAGTACCATGCAAGTGGGGCTGCGGATGGGAGGCATGAGGATTGACGTAGCCCCCGCGCTGGGAGTCAACGATGTCTGGCCGATCATGGAGCGCGTTGTGATGCGTGATGCGACGGTCAAGCCCGTGCCGGAGGTGACGGCTTCCGCGCTGGAGGTGGGAGCGGAAGGCGG